>ENA-UOJS01000716-UOJS01000716.1-human-gut-metagenome-genome-assembly--contig:-C74-NODE-716-length-33004-cov-8.667274_pt1 | contig 33004 bp, 29 predicted proteins | sample MGYA00242355_ERZ723902 | MGnify/ENA metagenome assembly ERZ723902
TGTCGCGGCTGCACGCCGTCACTGCCGGATCACGAACGCCAACAGGCCGGGGCGGTATGACGCGCATAGGCTCATCATATTCCATTATCAATACCCACTCCGCCGGCAACGGCGCATCGGACATCTGCATCGCCATGGTCACCGCCCGTATCGACCGGCTCGTCGAATACTGCCTGACCCATTCGCCGGATTCACCGGAGCCGTGAGGCTCCGTCACCGGCCCGCCATTCCCAGATACAGCAGCAGCAGGACTGCCGTGAGGTAACTGAACCACCCCAGTTCCCTCCCCTTCCCCGCCAGCAGTTTGATGACCGGATAGATGCACAATCCGACCGCGATGCCGCCGATGATGCTGGAGCTCAGCGGGATTCCGGCGATGATCAGGAACGCGGGAATCGCTTCACTGTAATCCTGCCAGTCGATATCGGTGACGTTGCGCATCATCATCGCGCCTACCGCCACCAGCGCCGACGAGGTGATCGGCGCGTATCCGGCCACCGAACTGATCACCGGAAAGAAGATCAGCGCCAGCAGAAAACAGATACCCACCACCACGGCGGTCAGACCGGTCCGCCCGCCGGCCTCCACGCCGACTGTGCTCTCCACATAAGAGGTAACGGTACTGTGTCCGCCCACGGCTCCGACGATCGTTGCGACCGAATCGGCGGCGAACACCCGTTCCGCCCGGGGAAGTTCGCCGTTTCTGATCAGCCCGGCGTTGGTGCCGACTCCGATCACGGTTCCCATCGTATCAAAAATATCCATGAACATGCAGATCACCACCAGCGGAATCAATTCGGCGGCATGGCGGAACACCGCCGCCACATCCGCTTTCGCGACGACCGGCATCGGGTTCGCAGGCAGGCCGCAGATGCCGGTAAATTCGATCTTGCCCCAGGCCAGCGCAATCAGCGCCCCCGCCCCCATCCCGATCAGGATGCCGCCCGGAATGCGCCGGATCAGCAGCACCGCAATCACGACCAGCCCCGCCCCGAAGATGATCACGGCGGGATCGGTCAGCGCCGTGCCCAGCATCAACTGCCCCTCCTCAATCCGGATGATATGGCCGTTTTTCAGTCCCAGTGTGGCAATGAACAGCCCGAGACCGGCGGCGATCGCGTTTTTCATCGAAGGACTGATCGAATTCAACAGTGACTTGCGCAAATTCGTAAAGGAAACCGCCAGAAACAACACGCCGGAAAGCAGCACAACGCCGAGGGCGGCATGCCATACCTCGGGAGTTCCGATCGCCATCCCGGTCGCGGCCGCACAGCCGCCCAGCACATTGAATACGAAAAAGAAGTTCGATCCCATGCCCGGCGCCAGCCCGATCGGGTAATTCGCGACCACTCCCATCAGGATCGAGCCGAAAGCCGACATGATACAGGTCGTCGTCAGCAGCGCCCCGAACGGCATTCCGGTCGGATGCCCTCCCATCACACCGGAAAGCAGCGCGGGCTGCACGCAGATGATATAGGCCATCGCGGCGAACGTGGAGAGGCCGGCGATCACTTCGGTCCGCACGCTGCTCCCGGCGGCGGAAATCCTGAAAAAGGCATCCAATCGGTCGTTCATTCTATCTGATCCGTCTTATATTAAAGTGTAAAGGTATTTCCGTTGTCTGTCCTGTTATTCGTCGGCGGAAGGAGGCGCGGAACGGGCGCGCTTCAGCTCGGAACGGCGGGATTTTTCGGCAAGGCGGCGACGGACGCTGCCGGCGGTCGGGCGGGTCGGGCGCCGTTTTCTGCGCACAACCAGCGCTCCTGAAATAAGCTCCGCCAACTTACGCCCGGCTTCACGCCGGTTCTGACTCTGGCTGCGCGATTCATGGCAGACCACCACCAGCTCCCCGGCGGCGTTCAACCGCGAACCCAACCGTTCGAGCAGCCGCGCCTTGATTTCAGGCGGCAGCGAAACCGAATCCGCGAGGCGGAAAGTCAGCCGCGCCGAAGTCGCCACCTTGTTCACATTCTGCCCTCCCGGACCGGGCGACTGCACAAACTGCCACTCCAGCTCGAAATCCGGAATAAAAATTCTGCCGTCGATCAGCATCGCACATAGTTCCTGAAGCAAGCCAGCCATTCGGCGTGGATTTCGGCGGGCGTCCGCATCGGCTCACCGGCGGTCTCCCCGTCGGCCGCCGGAATCCGGTAGGTATTCGCAATGAACAGATCGCACCACAGGAAGGCTTCGGCGTTCAAAGTCATCATCGCATCGCCGAAGCTCTTCCAGTCGCGGACCTTGTTCAGGAATTTCAGGCACATCGCGTCCCGCTTCGCCCCGCCGACCCGGATCGAATCGTCCGCCGGATCGTAGACCAGCGTATAGCGGTCGCGCTTGCGCAGCTCCGAATCCGGATTGAACAGGCCGGGATCGTCCACGTAGCCGCCTTCAAAGATCAGTTCGAGTTTGTGGCCGATTCCGGCTCCGGCGGTACGCAGCAGTTCCGCAAGCTCGCCGCGCATCATCGCTGGATAAAAGCCCTGCCAGCCCCAGTTCTCCTCCATCAGCAGCCGCCGGCCCTTTTTGCTGGGATAAACCTTTTTCAGCATCGGATCCAGCCCCTTGGTGACTCCGAAACCGCATTGCAGCGTATCACGCTTCTTCTCATCCCAGGTAAAAAAATATTTGCCGAAACGGAAGAACGGCAGTTCCAGCGACGGCACGATCCACCAGTCGGTCAACGCAGGCGCATAATGGTTGAAGGGGCGGCGCACCAGCCGCTCCCCTTCCCGGAGTTCCAATTCCGGCTCCACCCCTTCGCAGAGCCGCCGCGGCGAACGCGCCAGCGTACAGGCCAATTCCATCATTCCGATCCTTTCCCATAGAAATTCCCACCTGCTTACTATACTCCGGTCCCAGGCGATATGCAATCCGCAAAATGGCCGTCAATAACTGATAATCAGTACTGTTTATTCAAACAAATTATCTATTTTACGCTTTTTATTGCCATTTTTAGTTGACAATATACAAAACGGAGTTAAATTTAATAATGTATAGAGGAAGAAATTGCAATATCCCTGCATGCGGTTGAACCTGGAGAATTCGATCGCGGGCGGATCGGCGGCCATTGACCAAGGAATGTGATGGGCGGCGCCGCAGCATTGCAGGATTTTTCATAGGAGGCCGCCGACACATACGCCGGGGCCGCAAAAAACAGCGCGCCCGTTTCTGCGCGCAATTGAAATTACGGAGGAGTAATTATGAAGATGTCCAAAAGTGCCTGGCCTGTGATGATCGTATCGCAGGAGCTGAATCTCGGAAACGACAACGGCGTTCGGCTGCGCGAGATCGCCGCCGAACTCGAACACGTTCAGGAGTGCAAGGTAATCCCGTCCTTCACTTATGAAGATGCGTGGGAGCTGTTCCTGTCGCGCGCCGACCTCGGCGCGGTGGTTGTGGACTGGGACCTGCCGTTCGACGACGGCGAGGAACACATGACTCCCGACGAATTCGTCCACAAAATGCGCGAACGGAATAAAAAGATCCCGATCCTGCTGATGACCGACCGGCTCGAAACCGAGAACATCCCCACCGGCGCCCTCGGAGAGATCAACGGATGCCTGTGGAAGAACGCCGACACCGCCGAATTCATCGCCGGACGCATCGAAATCCACCTTGTCGAATACATCAAAAGCGTTTTCCCGGTCTTTTTCGGCGAACTGGTCAAATATGCCGAGGAGTACAAATACGCCTGGCACACTCCCGGCCACCTCGGCGGACAGGGCTTCCTGCGCAGTCCGGCGGGCGTCGCGATGTACAAATTTTTCGGAGAAAACACCTTCCGCGCCGACCTCTCCATTTCCGTGCCGGAACTCGGTTCGCTGCTCGACCATGAAGGCGTGGTCGGCGACGCCGAGAGGAATTCGGCGCGGGTTTTCGGCGCCGACCAGACCTATTACGTGCTGAACGGCACTTCCACGGTGAACCAGATCGTGTGGCGCAGCCAGCTGGTCCGCGACGACATCGCCTTCGTCGACCGCAACTGCCATAAATCGCTGAACTATGCGATGGTAATCACCGAGGCGCTGCCGGTCTACATGGTTCCGCGGCGCAACCGGCGCGGCATCATCGGCCCGGTGCGGCTCTCCGAATTCAGCCCCGAATCGATCCATGCGAAAATTCAGGCGAGCAAGCTGATCCCCGACGCACTCAAGACCCATACGGTCAAAATGTCCGCCCTGACCAACTCCACCTACGACGGCGTCTGCTACAACGTGATCAACATCAAAAGCCAGCTCGAGAAATCGGTGGAAAACCTCCACTTCGACGAAGCGTGGTACGCCTACGCCCGGTTCAACCCGATGTACAAAAACCACTACGGCATGGCCGACGGCCCGGTGAAGCCGGACGATCCGCCGATCTTCTGTTCGCAGTCCACCCACAAGCTGCTGACCGCGTTCAGTCAGGCGTCAATGCTGCATATCAAGGACGGCGGCACCGTGAAAATCAATCCGGACGAATTCAACGAATCCTACATGATGCACGGCTCCACCTCCCCTCAGTACAATATGATCGCCTCCCTCGACGTCGCAACCCAGATGATGGACGATCAGGGGGAACTCCTGATGCACGACATCATCCGTGAAGCGGTCCAGCTCCGCAAAAAGGTGGCGGAACTCAACCGCGAATTCAAGGACAAGGGCAGCTGGTTCTTCGACATGTGGCAGCCGCGCATGGTCGAAATCGACGGCAGGAAGGTACCGTTCGCGGACGCCGACATCGACTACCTCGCCTCCCATCAGAAGCCGTGGGTGATGAGCGCCGACAACAACTGGCACGGCTTCGACGACATCGAACCGGACTACGTGATGCTCGACCCGATCAAGCTGACCATCACCACGCCGGGCATCGACGACGCGGGCGTGATGGCGGACTGGGGTATCCCGGCCTCGATCCTGACCAACTACCTGATCGACCACAATATCGTGTGTGAAAAGACCGACTACTACTCCTTCCTGATGCTGAACTCCCTCGGCACCACCCGGGCGAAGCAGGGCACGCTGCTGGCGGAACTGCTGAAATTCAAGGAGGCGTTCGACGCCAACCTGCCGCTGGCGCAGGTGCTGCCCGGGCTGGTGAAGAGCCATCCGGAGCGTTATGCCGGAACCGGCATCAAGGATCACTGCGTCGAAATGCACCGCTGGATCAAAGAGCATCAGCTGCTGGACAAGATGCAGGACGCCTTTGAAGTGATTCCGGATCAGGCGCTGAAGCCCGCCGACGCCTACCACGAAGTCGTGCGCCGCAATGTCGAATACGTGCGGCTCGACAAAATGGGCGGCCGGATTCCGGCGGTGATGATGGTGCCGTATCCGCCGGGCATTCCGATCATCATGGGCGGCGAAATCCTGAACGACCGCGCCAGACCGATCCACGACTATCTGCTGGCCCGTCAGGCGTTCGAGAACCATTTCCCGGGCTACGAAGGCGACATTCACGGCGTCGAACGCGAGGTCGTGAACGGTAAAACCTGCTTCAAGACCCTCTGCGTGAAGCAGAACCTGATCGAGAAGTAATATCCGGCCCATGCCGCCCCCGCGGGGGCGGCGCCGGCTCCAATCCAAACCATGAGGTGCAATATGTCGGAATCAACCAAATCACAAGCTCCGGCCAGACGGGCCGCCGGCCTGAGCGTCTTCACCATGACGATGCTGACCGTGGCCGCCGTGCTGTCGCTGCGCAATCTGCCGTCCCAGGCGGAATACGGTTACAGCATCATCTTTTACATCACTGCCGCCGCGATCTGTTTCTTCGTGCCGTCGGCTCTGGTATCGGCCGAGCTTGCCTCGGCCTACCCCGAAGACGGAGGCGTCTACCTGTGGGTGAAACAGGCGTTCGGCCCCCGCTGGGGATTCGTCGCGATTTTCATGCAGTGGGTGGAAAACCTGCCATGGTTCCCGGCGGTGCTGACCTTCGTCGCGTCGTCGATCGCGTATGTGTTCAACCCGGCGCTGGCGACCAACCGCTGGTTCGTCTTCGGCACGATCATCGTGACGCTGTGGTTCGCCACCTGGATCAACTTCAAGGGCATGAAACTGTCGAGCTTCCTGAGCAGCTCGGGGGCGCTGCTCGGCACCGTGATCCCCGGAATCCTGATCATCCTGATGGTGGTCGGCTACCTTGTCGCCGGCAAACCCGCGCAGATCAGCTTCAGCTGGGGATCGCTGGTGCCGGACCTCGGCAACCTGAACCAGCTGATGCTGCTCTCCGGCATGATGGTCGCCCTCTCCGGCATGGAGATGTCGGCGGTGCACGTGACCGAAATGGCCAATCCGGGACGCCAGTTCCCGAAAGCGATCTTCTCGGCCTGCTTCCTGGTGATCCTGCTGAGCGTATTCGGCGCTCTGGCGATCGCGCTGGTAATCCCGCCGAACGACATCAGCCTCGCGGCCGGAGCGGATCAGGCGTTTGCGAAGATTTTTGAACTATTCCATATCTCGTGGATGACCCCCATCATGTGCTTTTTGCTCGCCTACGGCGCGCTGACCATGGTGATCACATGGGTGCTCGGCCCCTCCAAGGGCGTGCTCGAAGTGGCCAAAGAAGGGTATCTGCCGCAGTACTGGCAGAAGCGCAACGCGCAGGGCATGCCGACCCGCATCCTGATCCTGCAGGCGTCGCTGTCGAGCGTGCTGGCGACCACGGTGCTGTTCATGCCGACCATTTCGGGAGCATTCTGGGTGATGTCGGCGCTGACCGCCCAGCTCTACATGGTCATGTATCTGCTGATGTTCGCGGCGGCGATCCGGCTGCGCTACACCCAGCCGGACAAGGTGCGCCCGTACCGGATTCCCGGCGGCAGGCCCGGCATCTGGATCGTCTCCGGCATCGCGTTCCTGACGGCGCTGCTGGCGATCGTGGTCGGCTTCATCCCGACCGGCGGAGTCCGCAGCGACGGCGACCTCGCGGATGTGGGATATGTGCTCTTTTTGTTCTTCGGCATGGTGGTGTTCGTCGGAATGCCGCTGGTTTTCTACCACATCTACGAACAGAAGAAGAAAAAGATGGAAACGGCGGCGAAGTAATCGCCCCGGCCGGGTCCCGGGGGGCCCGGTTTCCAACCGTCAATTCATGATTGCAAGGGAAAAAATTATGAAATTCAGAACAATGCTTTGTTCGACAGGCGCGCTGCTGCTGGCAGCCGTCGCGCTGCACGGCGACGAGCCGGGCACCCGGAAGCTGCGTTTCGTACAGGACGACGCGCAGGATTACATGGTCTCGAAGATTTACCATTTGAAGTACGTGCAGTCCAACGACGTGACGCCGTTCCTGCTCGGCATCGTCAAGCGCTACAACATGAATTCGAGCGTGAACAACATCGAATACGGCGCGGACAACACCCAGCTTCTGACCGTGACCTGTCCGGTCAAGATGATGCCTTATGTCGATGAATTCATCAGCAAGATCGACCGCAACATCACCATCGACGGCAAGGTTCCGGGCGACATCATCAAGGGAACCGGCATCACCCGGGCGGTCTACCGGCCGAAGTACCGCTCCGGCCAGAACATGCTCAATGTGCTGGTCAACTCGATCATCGGCGAAGGCCCCTACGGGTCAGTGTACGCATGGGACCAGAACTCCAACCAGATCTACTGGAAGGACAACAGCTCGAACACCCAGTACGTCTATCAGTTCCTGAGCTGGATCGACCGTCCCGCACCGCAGATCACTTTCAACTTCACGCTGTATGAAGTCCGCGAAAGCACGCTGCGGGACATCGGCATCGAATACCTGGCCTGGAAGAACGGCCCCGGGTTGAACATCTTTTCAGTCGGCTGGGATGCATTCGGCCTCACTTCGGGCGGAACCGCCGCGATGCAGGCGATGTCCGGCCCGCTGGGCGGTTTCCTGTTCGCGCCGCAGTTCGACGCGAGCTTCATCCGGCTGCTGCAGCAGAGCGGCAAGGCGGAAATCAAAAACTCCGCGAGCATCACCGTCAGCAACTCCGACACGCAGAGCAGCGAACTCTACTTCAATCCGCAGTTCGAGAATATCACCAAGAGCGACAACGACAAAACCAGCGTCGGCGTCGGCACGCTCGGCCTGACTCCCGGACTCAACCAGCTTTATTTGAAAATCATCCAGCCGATCGTGAATCTGCATTACGGCCTGCCGCAGGACGGATATCCCGCAGCCGAGGAGTTTTCGATGAACGTCTACAAGCCGGGGGCCTACGCCAAATACCCGGGAACCGTCTTTTTCGGTTACGACGTCCAGGCCGCCAACGTGGTCGAACGCAACAACGTCGGCGCCGAGCTGGTCGAAACCAGCCAGATCGTCGGCAACACCCTGATCCAGCTCAACCACGAAACGATCCTCGCGGAGTGGAACCGGGATCAGGAAGTCGAACAGACCATCGGCGTACCGTTCCTGATGGATATTCCGATCCTGAAATACCTGTTCAGCACCACGACCACCAGCACCGAAAAGACCCGCTTCTACCTCTCGGTGACCGCCGAAATGCTCAACACCGCGGTTCCGGCTCCGAAAAACGGCGTGGTCGGCGATTTCATCAAATTGAAGTAGGGAGAGCATCATCATGAAAAAATCTCTGTTATACGCAACGATGGCGGCCGCCGCGCTCTGCCCCGCCGCCGAAATTCCCGGCGTTCCGCGCGATTCCAATTTCAACAACACCGGCGGCTACGACAGCACCCGGGTTGAAGCCCAGCTGCTGGTCGCGGTCAAGGAGGACACCAAGGTGGTCCATTTCATCCGCGACAACGCAGACCCGCGGGTCATCACCAAGACCTATGAACTCAAGCATGTCGATCCCTACGAATTCCGCGACTACCTGCGCCAGATGGTGCAGTCCAAGCGGGTCGGCAACACCAGCTTGCAGCAGGCGTATCCGGGCAACACCAATGCGACGCCGCCGGTGATGGCGACGGTCAGTTCCCCCGAACTGACCACGCCGCCGAACGCCCAGCCCAGCTACAATCCGCCGGTCCAGCTCGGCAGCAACACGGCGGTCGAATGCCTGAAATATGTGGACGGCACCGGATTGCTGTTCGTCAGCGCGGAGGATTACCGCTTCAAGGACCATGAAAACGGCATGGGAATCGATTCGCTGGTCGCGATGCTCGACAGCCCGAAACTCGGCGCGATCAATTACGGTTCGCAGATGTTTTTCTACCTGCCGAAATTCGTGCCGGCGCGCAACCTGATGCCGCTGATTCAGAACATGGGCATGAACATCTCCGACGTGACCGAACTGTGGCAGGGGCAGGACGTGGTCGCCTACGATCCCGACCTGAACTGGCTGATCTTCGACGTCAGCAACTACTCCTGCGACAACGTCGCGAAAATGCTCGCGCAGTACGACGTGCCGATCCCGCAGGTCCGGCTCAACATCAAGGTCTATGAAGTCTACAGCGAAAACAACGACAAGATGGGCATCGACTTCCAGTCGTGGAAAAACAATGAGGGAGCCGACTTCTTCTCGGTCGGAGGCCGTTACCGCAACAACTGGGCCGCGGCCTACAGCGGCGGCATGGCGCGCAGCTTCGGTTCGGAACGGACCAGCTTCTACAACTTCAACCCGAAGTGGAACACCCGTTACCTCGACTTCCTGGCCAGCAAAGGGCGGGCGAAAGTGGTGCATACCGGCGAGCTCTGCGTGCGCAACAACACCTCGGCCCAGCTTTCGCGCACCACCCAGATCTTCTATATCGACACCTCCAAGCCGGTCAACAACGCGATCATCCCGGGCACGACGCTCGATCCCTCCGGGAATCCCTTCCCGGATACCGGCGTAGGGCCTTATGAGCTGATTTCCGGACTCGCCGGCAAGCTGTTCGACAAGAGCATCGACAAACCCGGCAAGGACAGCGCGGACCTCAGCTACGGCAAGGGCAACCAGCAGATCACCACCGCCTTCACCGGTTTCGGCTTCACGATGACCGTGAACAACGCGTCGGTGAACCTTGAGGAGACCCGGTTCAACGTGACGCTGAACAACACCAGCCTGATGGGCTTCGCGTCGAACGGCACTCCGCGCATCTCCAAGGGAAATGCGGTGACCCAGGACGTCAGCCTCCCCCACGGCAAGGACAGCTTTGTGATCGGCGGGCTGCGCAAGCAGGAGACGGTCAAGTCCAGGACCGGCGTGCCGTGGCTGATGGACATCCCCTACTTGGGCTATCTGTTTTCGACCGAATCCAATTCGGTCCGCCACGCCGAACTGATCGTGGTCGGCGAATGCTCGTGGGATTCCCCGAGCGACAGTTCCGCCGCCGCCCGAAGCACCCGAACCACCTGGTAAAAGTCAAGGAGAACCATATCATGAAATCATATCTTGCAATACTTCCCGCCGCGCTGCTGCTTCTGGCCGCCGCCGGCTGCGCCTCCGCGAAGCCCGGCGAACCGGCGGAACCGGTCTGCGCGGTGCGGGCCGCCGACGTACAGCTCGGCGACAAACTCCTTGAGGCGCTCCGCACCCACGACTACGATACGTTCGCGAAACTGTGGGGAAATCAGGATAAGAAGATGACGCCGGAGGAGTTCAAAACCTCCTATGAAACCATCGAAAAACAGTTCGGCGAGATGCAGAGTTTCAGCTACCTGACAGAGCTGAAGACCCCGTTGGTGCAGAACCGGATCTGGACGGTCCGCTTCGAGCGCAAAGCGGATCATGGCAAAGAAACAGTCGAACAGGACCTGCTGTTCCGCCTGGTCACCGGAGAGGTGGACGGCAAATTACAGGTCCTCGGCATGGGATTTCTGTAAAAACGGGATACGCATCCCGCTCGGAGCAAACACAGTATGAAAGGGAAAAACATGAAAACGAAAACAAAAACGGTCCGGGGCTGCCCGCTGCCGGAATCACAACACCGGAATGAGGAGGAATAGATCATGGCCGACTCGAACGACAACAAAAAACTCGGCGTAATCGCGCTGGCGGCCCTCGTCGTCTCCGCGATGATCGGCGGCGGCATCTTCAGCCTGCCGCAGAACATGGCCGCATCGGCCTCGGTGATGGCGGTAATCATAGCATGGGTGATCACCGGCATCGGCATGTATTTCATCGCCAACACCTTCCGCATCCTGGCCGATGCTCGGCCCGATGCGACCACCGGCATCTATGCGTATGCGCGGCTCGGCTTCGGCCGGTTCGCGGGCTTCCAGATGGCATGGGCCTACTGGCTGTGCAACATCTTCGGCAATGTCGGTTTCGCGGTGCTGCTGATGGATGCGTTCAACTACTTCTTCCCCGGCACTTTCACCGGCGGCAACAACCTCTACTCGATCATCGGCGGCTCGATCGTGATCTGGGGCATGAACTTCATGGTGCTGGCTGGCATGAAGCAGGCGGCCTTCATCAACGTGGTCGGCACCATCTGCAAGCTCGTGCCGATCGCGCTGTTCATCCTGATCATGCTCTTCGCGTTCCGCTGGGCATTCTTCACGACCGATATGTTCGGCACCGAGACGATCCCGGCGCACAACATCAAGCCGCTGGGCAGCATGCTCAGCCAGATCCAGTCCACGATGATGGTGACGCTGTGGGCGTTCATCGGCATCGAGGGCGCGGTGGTGGTCTCCGGCAAGGCCAAAAGCCAGAGCGCGGTCGGCAAGGCGACGCTGCTCGGCTTCCTCGGCTGCCTCGCGATCTACGCGCTGCTTTCGATCCTGCCCTTCGGCCGGATGTACCAGCCCGAACTCGCCAAACTCGCGAATCCGTCGACCGCCCCGCTGCTGCAGGACGTGGTGCACGGCGCGTGGGCCGGCGATGTGATGAATGCCGGCGTGATCGTCGCGCTGCTGACCAGCTGGCTCGCCTTCACGATCATGATCGCGCAGATTCCATACGCGGCCGCGATGGACGGCACCTTCCCGCGCGTGTTCAAGAAGGAAAATAAAAAAGGCACTCCGAATGTGTCGCTGATCGTGACCAGCGCCGTGATGCAATTGACCATGATCTTCGTATACTTCGCGAGCAATGCGTGGAATACGATGCTGACCATCACCTCGGTGATGATCCTGCCGCCGTATCTGGCGTGCACGCTCTTCCTGTGGAAGATCTGCGCGAAAAAGCAGTACCCGGAAAACATGCCCGTGAAGTTCCATTTCGCGTTCTTCTGCGGCGTGGCCGGTTCGCTGTTCGCGCTGTGGATGATCTACTCGGCCGGGCTGAGCTACCTGATGATGGCATTCATCTTCCTGCTGGTCGGCATCCCGGTCTTCGTCTGGGCGCGCCGGAACTATCTCGACGACAACCCGGAGGAACAGGACCGCAGGATGTTCACCAAAGCCGAAGCGATCGGCGCGGTCATCGTCGTGGTCGTCGCCCTGATCTCGCTGATCACGATGGCGGCGAAATCGCCGGCGGTTGAGAAACATTTCCACAAGTGGGCCAAGTGGCCGGTCGCGGAAGCGAAGGCCATCGAACATGACATCGAAAAACTGTAACCGAATGAATCCGGCCGTTCCGCGGAAAAACGGAACGGCCATGCAACCCAAAGAATGAGGAGAATTATCATGAAAGACATCGCAATCCGGCAAGTCCTGATCGTCGCCGACGAATCCATCGACAACAGCTGCGTGATGAACAAGGCGATCGACGCGCTCGCCGACGAACTCGAAGAGCGCAATCTCCAGGTCACCATCGCCGAGTCCTATGACGAAGCGCGCCCGATCGTCGCCAACAATATGGACATCGACTGCATCCTGCTGGCGACCGACATGCAGCTCAACCTCGACGAGGAGAACAAGGCCCGCCGGCTGTTTTCGCTGATCAGGCAGCGCCAGTCCAGCGTGCCGGTCTTCCTGCTCGCCGACCACGACACCACCAGCGAAGCCATGTCGCCCGAACTGATGGCGGACGCCAACGAATTCATCTGGATCTTCGAAGACAGCCCGATGTTCATCGCCGGCCGCATCGAAGCCGCGATCGAACGCTTCCGGCAGCAGCTTCTGCCGCCCCTGATGAAAGCGATCTGGGACTACAACGAACAGAACCACGAATACTCCTGGGCGGCTCCCGGCCACCAGGGCGGACGCGGTTTCACCAAAAGTCCGGCGGGCAAGAAGTTCTACGACTTCTACGGCGAGAATTTGTTCCGCACCGACACCGGCATCGAGCGCGCCAGCATCGGTTCGCTGCTGGACCACTCCGGCGCGTTCGGCGAATGCGAAAAGAACGCGGCAAAGGTGTTCGGCGCCGACCAATCCTATTCGGTGGTCGTCGGCACCTCCGGCTCGAACCGCACCATCATGCAGGCGGCCCTGACTCCCGGCGACATCGCGATCTGCGACCGCAACTGCCACAAGTCGATCGAGCAGGGGCTGATCCTGTCCGGCGCGGTTCCGGTCTACATGCTGCCGACCCGCAACCGGTACGGCATCATCGGGCCGATCCTGCGCTCCGAAATGACCGCCGCCGCGATCAAAACCAAGGTCGCCAAAGTCAAGCTGCCGCACAACGACGAGGCGATGGCTCCGTATTCGGTGGTCACGAACTGCACCTACGACGGGCTTTGCTACAATTCGGCCAAGGTCGAAGCCGAACTGGACCATTCCGCCGACCGCATCCACCTCGACGAGGCGTGGTACGGCTACGCGCGGTTCAACCCGATGTACGAGGACCATTTCGCGATGCGCGGCGATCCGAAGGACCACAAGGGAGCGACCGTATTCGCGACCCACTCGACCCACAAGCTGCTGAACGCGCTGTCGCAGGCCTCCTTCATCCACATGCGCCAGGGACGCAAGCCGATCAATTTCGACCGGATGAATCAGGCGTACATGCTGCACGCGACCACGTCGCCGCTGTACGCGATCTGCGCGTCGAACGACATCTCGGTCAAGATGATGGGCGAATCCGGCGAATCCCTGACGCAGGAGGTGATCGACGAGGCGATCGACTTCCGGCAGGCGATGGCGCGGCTCTACCGCGACTTCACCAAGAAAGGCAGCTGGTTCTTCAAGCCGTGGAATGCGGAAAAGGTCACCAGCAGCCAGACCGGCAAGACCTACGACTTCGCCGACGCCCCGCACAAGCTGCTGGCGCACGACCAGAACTGCTGGCGGCTCGCCCCCGGCGACAACTGGCACGGCTTCAAGGATCTGGAGGACAACTGGGTGATGCTCGACCCGATCAAGGTCAGCATCCTCGGCCCCGGCATGGGCGACGACGGCAGGATGCTCGACTCAGGCGTGCCGGCGCAGCTGGTTTCGGCGTACATCTATCAGGAAGGCATCGTGCCGACCCGGACCACCGACTTCCAGCTGATGTTCCTGTTCTCGATGGGCATCACCAAGGGGAAATGGTGCACCCTGATCAACAGCCTGCTGAAATTCAAGGAGTTCTACGACCGGAACGCGCCGGTGGCGGAGGTGCTGCCGCAACTGGCGAAGGACCATCCGGAATTCTACGGCAATATCGGAATCAAGGAATTGAGCGACAAGATGTTCCAGTACCTGAAGGAGAACACGCCGGGCGCCCGCCTCGACGCGGCCTTCAGTTCGCTGCCGGAACAGGCGATGACGCCGCGCGACGCCTACATGGAAATCGTCCGCGACAACATCGAACTGGTGCCGAGCGACAAGCTCGCGAACCGCGTTGCGGCGAATTCGATCATCCCGTATCCCCCGGGGATTCCGATGATGATGTCCGGCGAACGGTTCGGCGGCGACGACAGCCCGCAGATCGGCTATCTGCACGCTCTCGAAGCGTGGGACAGGCAGTTCCCCGGATTTGAACACGTCACGGAGGGCAGTGACGCGATTGACGGCATCTACCATGTGATGTGCGTCAAGGAATAGCCCTCATTTCCCCCGGCGGCGGCCAGCTCCTTTTCCCGGCTGGCCGCCGTTTTTTTATCCCCCGGGATTATTCCTGCGCCATCTGGAAAAAGAGCTGGACGCGGCGGGTGCGCGGCCCGTCGAATTCGCAAAAATAGATTCCCTGCCATGTCCCGAGCAGCAGCCGTCCGTTCCGGATCGGCACGGCCAGCGAAAAACCGAGCAGCGCGGCTTTCAGATGTGCGGCGCTGTTCCCTTCATAGTGCCGGTAATAGGCTTCCCGCTTCGGCACGAGTTCGTCGAGCTTGGCGAGCATGTCGCGCTTCACATCGGGGTCGGCGTTCTCGTTGACGGTGATTCCGGCGGTGGTATGCGGGCAGAAGATATGGCAGATGCCGCACTCCAGCCCGGCGGGAACCCGTTCGTTGATTTCGCGGGTGATATCGATGATTTCGCAATCCTTATGCGTGACGACGTTGAATTCGGCCATCGGGAATCCTCCTTTTTTTCTTTTCGGCAAAATACCACCTTTTCCGTTGCCTGTCAAGAGGTCCCGGAACTGAACGGCTTCGGTAAACGAAAAAGTTTTCGCTGTTTTATCCGGCTTCGGCTGGATTCCTCGCGAACGGCACGCTATATTCCAACCGGAACAGAAAGGAAAACTGCGATGAAAATGTTATTCCGGCAACGGTTTTTCTCATGGCTTGACAGTTACGATGTCCACGCCGAAGACGGCACCGTGCTGTTTACCGTCAAAGGGGTGCTGTCGTGGAGATACACCCTGAAGATTTTCACTCCGGACGGGCGGGAGGCCGGCATGATCAAGGCCCGGATGATAACCTTTCCGAAACCCGTTTTCGACCTGACCGTGAACGGTGGGGCGGCCGGCTGCATCACCCAGGAGTTTTCCCTGTTCCGTCCCCGTTTCACCCTCGATTTCCGCAACTGGAAAATCTCCGGCGACTGGCTGTCATGGAATTATCGGATCATGTGCGGCAATACTTCTGTCGCTACCATCACCAACCGGTTCCGCTGGAACCTGCATGACACTTATGAAATCGATGTAAAGGTTCCAGACGATGCCCTCGCGGCATTGATGGTCGCAATCGCAATCGACGCGGTCAAATGCAGCAAATGAACTTCCTGAAAACCAACAGATGAAACAAGCATGATTACGCCTGCTTCAGCAGCTTTTTCATCTCGTTCATCTGACTCTCGATCGATTCGACGATTTTGAGCTGGTTGCGGCAGCGGTCGAGGTTGTGGTGAGGGCGACGGGTCTTGAAGTAGACGTCGCCCTCCAGATAGTCGGTCAGAAACCGGATCGCGGTTTCAAGCGTAATCAGCTTTCCGGCAAACGGCAGGTTTTCCCGCTCCGCCGGAGTCAGGAAGCCGCCCGCGCTGCTCAGGAACCCCCGGAACAGCGCTTCATACATCTCGAAACGCATCCCGACCTTTTCGAGGTTCACTTCGTCCTCCTCGGCGGCGCTGGTTCCGGCGCGCACCATGTCGCCGAAATCGTACAGCGCCAGTCCGGGCATCACCGTATCAAGGTCGATCACGCAGATCCCCTCCCCGGTCAGGTCGTCGATCAGGATGTTGTTGACCTTGGTGTCGTTGTGGGTGATCCGCTCCGGGATCGAACCTTCCGCGTTGAGCTTCAGCAGCTTCTCGGTCTCCTCGCGGCGCTTCATGATGAAGTCGATCTCATGGCGCACCTGCCGGGCGCGTCCGGCCTTATCCGACTTGATCGCGGCTTCCAGCGCTTCGACCCGCTTCGGAGTATTGTGGAAATTCGGAATCGTCTCGTGGAGCCGCGGCCCCGGCAGATCGACCAGGTTGCACTGGAAGTCGCCGAACGCCTGCGCCGCCATATAAGCCTGTTTCGGATTCTCCAGCACATCGTAGGAACGGGCGTTCTCTACGAACACATAGGCGCGCCAGTAGTTGCCGCGGTGGTCCTGCACACAGGGCTGGTTGGTATAGGTCCGCAGCAGCCGCAGGGTGCGTTTTTTGGTTTCGATCCGCTCGGCATGGATTTTGTTCAGCAGATGGCGGGTCACGCGGTCCATATTCTCCATCACCTGTTCAGGATGGTGAAAGACCGCGTGGTTGATCCGCTGCATGGTGTAGTGAAGACGAACTCCGCCCTGATCGTAAGTCAACTGATACGTATCGTTGATATGACCGGAACCGAACGGCACCGCGACCAGAAAATCACCGTAAATAACAAATTTCGAAGCGATATCGCGAAGCTCATCCTGTGTGTACATCAAAAATTTCCCATTCCAGAATTCAACTGAACAACTTTGCCGGATAGGCTCCCTTCGCGACCAGTTCGCGCAGCGCGGCCTGCACCAGGGGCTTATCCTCACGATAGGTGACGCCGAACCAGCTGTCGGCGCTGTGCAGCACCTTCACCTCGGCTTTCCCGGCGCGAATCAACGTATCCACCGCGAACGGCAGATAAAATTCACTCTTCAACTCGGTTCCGTGCGCTTTCAGGAACTCGACGAACAACGCCTCAAGCTCCCCGACCAGTTCCGGCCTGAAGCCCCAGCTGTTCATCGAAACCGGCTCCTCGCCGGTCAGAACCGCCTCGGAACCATCCTCCTGCACACTGACGACGCAGCCGTCATCGCGGCGGAAGATTTTCGTATTTTCGACGACCTTCGCCAGATTTCCGGCGGCGTCGACCGAACAGATGCCGCGCGAAACCGAACCGTTCTCACTCAGCGTATTGGCGAGCACGAAACTGGCGATGCAGCCTTTGATTTTGCCGTCGGCGGCGGAAACGCCGCGCAGGTATTCGGCCAGCTTGCGGTAGCTGTCCCGCCCGTAGAAATCGTCAGCGTTGATCACCGCGAAAGGTCCGGTCAGGAGCTTGCGGGCCGCATAGACGGCATGGCCGGTTCCCCACGGCTTGGTGCGCCCCTCAGGCACCGTGAAACCGGCGGGAAGGTCGCTAGAATCCTGAAACGCATACTCCACTTCGATCTTGTCGGAATACCGCTTGCCGATCACGCTTTTGAACGCCTCCTCGATATCCCTGCGGATCACGAAGACCACCCGTTCAAAACCGGCGCGCATCGCGTCGAACACCGAATAGTCCATCACGGTTTCTCCGGACGGCCCGACTTCGTCGAGCTGTTTGAGCCCGCCGTAGCGGCTGCCCATTCCGGCGGCAAGAATCACAAGCGTCAGTTTCATTTTCTCATCCTTTTCTTATTATAACGTAACACCAAATGCTTCCGGGGTCAAACCGGCCGCGCGGCAACGGCGGCAAAAATCCCGCTTTTTACCGACGGATTCAATATAGACCGCCCTCCCCTTCCCCGCAACCCGAAATCCGCGTTATGGAATCCGTTTTGCCGAAAAGTCCATATTTATTGTTGATAACTTCATTTGGGAAAAATCCGGAACGGTATATATTCTTCCATATAAAAGAAACCCTGTCATGATATAAGGAGCCGTTTCCATGAAAACTCTGATCAAAAACTGCCGTCTGGTCTCCCCGGACCTCGATCTCGCCGATGCTTCCATCCTGATCGAAGCCGGAAAAATCGCCGGAATTTTTACCGCTTCTTCCCAGCCCGCCGCCGACCGGACCGTCGACGCCGCCGGACTGACGGCGATGCCGGGCTTTGTGGATGTCCACTGCCACGGCCGGAACAACTTCGACTTCTGCGACGCGCTGGTCGACGGCGTGAACACCATCGCCCGCGAAAAACTCACCGAAGGCGTGACCACCCTGCTGCCGACCACCCTGACCCTGCCGGAAGCCGACCTCGCGGCCACGCTGAAATCGGTTGCCGCCTACGACGGCAAGGGGTGCAAACTTCCCGGCGTCCACCTCGAAGGCCCCTTTATCAATCCGAAATGCACCGGGGCACAGAATCCGGCTTTCGTGCGCAAGCCGGATGTGGAGGAGGTCAAACGCCTGAATGCGATCTATCCGGTGCTGAAGGTTTCCTTCGCAGTCGAGGAGGAGGGCGGCGACCGGCTCTGCGAGGAGCTTCGCAACCTCGGAATCACTCCTTCCTGCGTACACAGCGCCGCCAATTACAGCCAGTTCAAGGCGGGCTACGCGAAAGGGCTTCGCAACCTGTCGCACTTCTGCAACCAGATGACGCCGCTGCATCACCGGGATATCGGGCTGGTCGGCGCCGGTCTGCTGAACGACGGAGTTTTCATCGAATTCATCTGCGACAAGCTGCACATCTCGCCGGATATGATTGCGCTGGTGTTCAAGGTGAAGGATGCGGGCCACATCCAGCTGATTTCAGACGCGATGCGCGCCTCGGGAATGCCGAACGGAGAATATACGCTCGGCGGCCTGCCGGTGATTGTGCAGGGCGGAGCGGCGCGGCTGAAGGAAGGCGGCGCGCTGGCCGGCAGCACGCTTCAGATCATGGATGCGCTGCGCAACGTCGCCGAAATCACCTCGTTGCCGCTGAAAGAGCTGGTCAAATCGACCTCCTTTGCGCAGGCGCAGGCGCTCGGTCTGCCCGGAATCGGCAAGCTCGAACCGGGTTATCAGGCGGATATCGTGCTGCTGACCAGAGAGTTCAAAGTCAGCAAGACGCTGGTCGACGGAGAAATCCGTTACGAAGCCTGACGCGAACCGTGGAGAGTGAAATCAAAAAATTTCGATTTTTCTCGAAAAATAATTTGATTTAAGCTCAGCATGTGTTATTTTAAGGCATGCACTGAGCGGAGAGATGGCTGAGTGGCCGAAAGCACAGGTTTGCTAAACCTGCGTGGGAGAAATCTCACCGAGGGTTCGAATCCCTCTCTCTCCGCCATTTTAAGTTCAAAAATACCCGAAAGGTATCGTTCAGTACCGTTTCGGGTTTTCTTTTTGTCAAAACATATCTATATTGGCTAAATCCGGTACTTTCAAACGAAAGGACAGAACATGGCCATCCCCAAAATCAAACTCGACCCCGGAACCGTCTACCAGAAAGAGGAAGGTGGAATCTATTATTTCCACATATCAGGTCAACGGAGCACGCAGGGCAATCAGCCTCAAAACTCGTAACCAGAAAGAAGCAAACAACAGATTCCACTTCTGAAATCATGGAAAAAATCCACTTTGTAACCGTTGCTGTCCTGAATCCCATCAGTGTCATATGCTATTCAATCTAACAGGGAACTTAATAACATTCGTGCTCTGAATAAAATCTCACCGATCTAAGTGGCCTACCGCTATCACATTACTTGGTGAAATAACCGCCATTCTTGGGAGCACCCCGAAATTCAATCTTATCAGCATTGCGAAGTTCCCGCAGACGGCGTTCTATCGTAGGACGACTCTTCTGCAACGCCTCTGCAAGATTTGGTACCCGCCAGCCGGAATGAGTTTGTAAAAGTTGTAGTACCTGAGCAGCTCCATGACTCAGGATTATTGCTGCTGTTTTTTCAAGGGAGCATCCCAAAAGCCGCAACAGTTCTCGAAGCGTTTCTATCTCACGGACGATAACGAACTGAATGAACTCATTTGTACTGTGATGAGCCTTTTCAAGAGTTGCAATGTATTCCAATCGCAGGATGGGAGGAATGATTGTAATGGGATATCCGAAGCGAAGGAGAACCAGATTCATCAGCAGACGCGCGACCCGTCCATTCCCGTCTACGAACGGATGGATAAAGACAAATTTCTGATGTACCAGTGCAGCAAGTTCAAGAGGATGCAGCAAGAGTTCATGTCGTCGATACCACGCAAGGAGCTCGTCCACCAACATAGGAATCTGTTCCGGAGGTGGTAGCGGATAGTGACTCCCGCTGATGAATACCGGGACGGTTCGGAACTTACCTGCCTGCGATGGATCAATGCGCTTATAGAAAAGTTCATGAAGTTTCAGGATATCGGAAACTTCCAACTTTACACTCTATTCTCAAATTATTGATAGAAAAATACGTAGATTCAAATTCTTAGATTCTTTGTCCGCTTGATGTGAGTCATTGCATATTGAGTCCTTTACCTGAATAACAGCATTGGGGGGGACTTTCTCTGCCATTTTTTTGACGGATTCTGTCATCGCTCATGGTTCTTTACGTTGGAAATCTCTGGGAGCTGGTAGATTATCAATTTGAAGTACTCACGATGCTTCATCAGTATTTCCACAACACAGGGAGCGGGCGGAGAAGTCGTGTCCCCTTCGGATATCATGCCTCTGCAAGGCTGTAGGCGATCCAGTAATTAGGTTCAATATATTCCGCCTTGTCGTTTTCCAGAAAAAATTCAACCGGGACGAGTGCTCCGGGGATACAGTATTTCCCGCTTTGCGGAAAATCCATTCCGGTCCATGTCTTCCACTCCGAAATTGAACCGGAGATGGACATGGAAGACAGGCAGGGAAACAGCATCTGGGCGCCGCATTTGACATGGGCCCGCAGCCAGGGATCAGCCGGCAGGCCATCCGGGCGCTTTCGCCGGCAATATTCTTCCATGGAAATCAGAGGGAAAAGAGCTTTGCCGGCTGGCCGGACGGGAATGATCAATCTGGAGAAGCCATGCTTCTGCGCAAGCGCCTTCATCAGTGCAATCATCATTCCGGCGAGCCCTTTTCCCTGCATCTCCCGACAGATGCCGATCTGCAGGCCGCAGAGACAATTCGCCGGGCGCTCCACGCGTTTGCCGGAGATTCCCGTTTCAAGCGCCCAATCCCAGCCTCCGTCATCCAGTTGAGATACAGGCGGCGCGGCAAGCGGAATGGAATTGAGCGATGCAATGACTTCAGTCCCCAACTGAACTGTCAACTGGAATTCAGGAAAAAGTGCAAGCAGTGTCGGCCAGTTTGCAAGAGAAACCGCATCATGCATCATAAATTCCGGCCACTCCACGACCGCCTGCCGGGTACAGAAATCCTTTTCCCCCACAGCGTCATGAATATCATACGGGGAGAATTTTCTGCCAAATGCGGTGTTCATAAGCAGTTCCGCCTTTCGAGAATTGACATGATTTACCTGTGTCCGGGAGAATCGCAACCTTTGAATCATCTATCGATTTGATCAGAAAATCACTCTGATATTTCTGAATTCCGTCCGGGCCGGAATGACAACCGGACTGCACATTCTCCGGAAGCATTTACGCCAGGGAGCGGATCACCCGGCACGGATTGCCGACCGCCAGGCTGTCCGGCGGGATATCCTTTGTGACCACACTGCCCGCGCCGATCACGCTGTTCGCACCGATCGTCACGCCCGGCAGCACGATCACGCCGGCGCAGATCCAGACGTTGTCGCCGATATTCACCGGGTGCGTGTACTCCAGCCCCGCCAGCCGCTGCGCGACGTCCATCGCGTGTTCTTCGGTGATGATGCAGACGTTCGGCGCGATGAATACGTTGTTGCCGATCGTGATCTTCCCGCTGTCCATCAGCTTGCAGTTGACGTTCAGGAAGAAGTGGTCGCCGACCGTGACATTGTAGCCGTAGGTGCAGAAAAGCGGCTGTTCCACGGTGCAATGCTCGCCGACTTTCCCGAATAAATCGCGGATCGCCGCCTGACGCGCCTCGCGGTCCAGCGGGTGCATATTGTTGTAAGCGTACAATTTCTTCACGGTGAGGTCGCGGTCCGCGGCCAGTTCCGGATCGTTGGGCTGGTACAGCAGACCGGCATGCGACTTTTCTTTTTCCGTCATTTCATTCACCTTTCAGAATCTTTTTTACAGGATGGACGAAGCGATCACGGCGGAATTACCTGCCGGCGGCGGCGACGATCCGGTTTTTCCGTTCCAGCATCACGGTCATCAGCACCAGAATCAGCAGCAGCCAGACCGGATACCAGCCAATATTGATAGAATCCGCGACAATGCCGAACAATGGCGGCATCACCGTTGCGCCGACATAGGCGCCCGCCATCTGAATTCCGATCACCGCCTGGGAGTTTTCCGCCCCGAAGTTCGACGGTGTCTCATGGATGATCGCCGGATAGACCGGGGCGCAGCCCAGGCCGATCACGATCAGGCCGCAGAGCGAGACGATCTGCGGCGCCGCCGGAAGCAGGATCGCGAGGATTCCGAGGAAAATCAGTGCCAGCCCGAGGCGGATGATGCTCCGGTCGGTGAGCTTGTTGGCGATGGTTCCGGAAAGGAAGCGCCCGAAGGTGATTCCGAGATAGAACAGCGACGCCCACCTTGCGGCGACCTCCACCGCAATTCCGCGGTTCAGCACCAGATAGCTGCTCGCCCACAATCCGGTGGAACTTTCCAGCGCGCAATAGCAGAAAAAGCCGACCAGCACCTCCCGGACGCCGGGAATCCGGAGCGCCCCGCGGACGCCGAGGGCCTCTGCCGCCGGTTCGGCGGCCTCCTTCTCCGCGCCGGAGTTTTTCTTCCGGCTCCGCCACAGCGGCAGGCTCGCCAGCAGAATCGCGGTCAGCGCCGCCTGTAAAATCGCCACCCAGCGGTATCCGGCCTGCCAGCCGGCCCCCGATATCAGGCAGGAGCTCATGATGTACGGGCTGATCGAAACCCCGACACCCCAGAAACAGTGCAGCCAGTGCATATGCCGCTGCGAATAGTGCAGTGCGACGTAATTATTCAGCGCGGCGTCGACCGCGCCCGCCCCCAGCCCGTATGGGACTGCCCACAAACAGAGCATCCAGAACGCGCTCGAACAGGAGAAGCCGAACAACGCAACCATCGTCATGAATACGCTGGCGGCGGTGACCCAGCCCGCGCCGAAGCGGCGCGTCAGCCGGTCGGACATCAGGCTTGAAAGCACGGTTCCGCAGGAGATGATGAAGGTCAGGATTCCAGCGAACGCGATCGGCACGTCAAGCTGCCGGTAGAGCACCGGCCAGGCGGCTCCCAGCAGCGAATCCGGCAGTCCGAGGCTGATAAACGCGAGATAGATAATGGCCAACAGCAAAGAGTACATGGTTTTCCCCGAATCACAATCATCTGTTTCCCGGCAAAACACCGGTTTGGATATCACTTTTCATAAGCAATGCCGATAAAATAGCGCGCCATCGGGAAAATACAAACCGGCTTTTCCGCCGGTTCGGCAAAATATTCCGCTTCCGAAATTTTTCAAACTCCTTGCATTGACCGGCACCGCATCATATAGTAATGGAAGTTCAAATCCACTCCGGCCAGTGTCGCCCCGGCAATATAGATGCAGAATGTGGCGACAGAGTTCCGCAGTACGGCCGCGACCAACTCCACCGGCGGCGCTTTCCTCCGCGCCGACTGGAAAAGCCGAACGGTCAAACTCATCGGTTCTGACCGAATAACTGAAAGATGTCATGTCTAATACGGTCAATAGACAATTTTTCGATGATTTTCTCCCCAAAAATTCTTGAACTTTTCACTATGTGTGATATATGTTATATTACGTTTTGAAGAGATGTTTTCTTGACAAAACGAGAGTTCTTTTGAAAACCGTTATATTTCAGCAAATATGTCTTAAACCGACCAAGTAAAAGTTTATTTGCTTCTATCTTAGGTGAAATGTATCCGGTAGGTTTGTGTCTTCACAACTTGCCGGACGCTTTCTGGCATGATAGAAGCAGGCTCTTGGTCGGGCCTAAGACATAGTGTTTGGGAGCGTTCGGTTCTTTTTACTGAATGTTTTCAAGCATGCTGGATTTCGCAGCGAAAGTTGGGGAATCAGCAGGCTTACTTAATTGAGAGTCCGGCTAATGATGAGCCAAATAGCAGCGAATATGAATAAATATCGTTTTATACGGTAGTTTTTTCTAAGTCGCTGTTTATTAACTTCTCAACTGCTTTTTCATGTCAGTGAAAAACAGACTTGTGCAAACGAAGTGAGCGCAAGCAAACTTGATTTCAACTCTCTAACTTTTTCTAAGAGTCTAGACTCCTTTCTTGGAGTGTTTTGTATTCACATTCTTTGAACGCCGCGAAATCCGTAATTGGATTATCGCGGCGTTTTTGTGTTTTACAAACCCTAACCCATAACGAAAAAGGAAGAATTTATGGACAACATCAATGTTTCAATCACAAACCAACAACACAAATCCAACGCACCATGGATATTAGGTATCATCGCTTTCTGCACCAGTATACCTAATATCTTATGTGCAACGGTTTGTGCAGCCGTCGGTGCCGGTATATCCGCTGCAGCCGCTACCCACAATGCAACAACTCAAGCAGAAGTGGAATCTGCAGTAAATAATGCCGGAGAATCCATGGCTGGTGCTTTAGCGCTCTTTATAGTAATCAATATCCTCTGTTTTATTTTTTCGTTTTTCGGAAAATCAAAAATTTCCGTAATCACGGGTATTCTTTTGATTCTGGGGGCAATTTTTATCCTGATTAACGGTTTCGTAGGTCTTGGCTCAATGTTATGGGGTAGTGTTACCGGCATACTCTATTTGATTGGCGGGATTTTTTCTATTATCAACAAAAAACGTATTGCTTAACAGTAGTACAGGAGAACAAAGGGATGCACCAATATATTCATATTTTTTCTTTAAGAATAGGTGCTTTCCCTTTATTTATCGGGTTAGGGCTTCTTTTTATTGCATTATTAGTTTTTGACACATTACGATCATTTAAGATTAAAAATGAGTTTGAAACAAAAATAATGGTTTGTATTCCACTCTCTCTACTTTTCGGCTGTGTTACTGGTTATTTTTCTGATGTTATTTTTCGGGGTGGAATACAAGCCGTATTTCGTCCATATGGTTTTGGAGTCACCTTTTACGGATGGTTACTGGGAACAATCATATTTTATCTTGCATATTCAAAACTGCTCAATATATCATCATGCTTTCTTTTGAATTGTTTTCTTCCAACCTTTTCTATTGCACAAGCATTTGGAAGAATCGGCTGTTTTTTAGGGGGTTGTTGTTACGGTATTCCTTGCAACTGGGGAGTACAATATCCTGCTGGCAGTCTGCCATATATAAAATATGGCAGCACTTACTTATTTCCAATACAACTACTCGAAAGTTGCTATCTTCTCATTATATTCTACATCTTATTCAAGAAAACACGCTTTCAAGATAGGGCATTATGGTATTTAATAATGATGCCATCAGGACGGTTCTTCTTTGAGTTTTTAAGAGGAGATAATCGAGGAACAATAGGTTATTCCATTCTTTCACCGGCTCAAAATATTAGTATTATTATTTTCTTTATTGCCCTCATCATATTAACTGAAAAACAAATAACACAAGGAAACTCATCATCTTGGAAGAAACTCAGAATGAAGTAAAGGAATGTCCATTTTGTGCACAAAAAATAAACATTCGTGCAAAAAAATGTCCATTTTGCCGTGAAGCAATAGACCCGGTCTTGATAATGTTGGAGAAACAACAAAACACACAAGGACGAGAAATAAATATTACCTTAGATTCAGGAAGGCCAACTGTTCATATTCCCAAAAATCGAACAAGTTATATTTTACTAGGAATCTTTTTAGGTGCATTAGGCGTCCACAATTTCTATGCCGGATATCAAGGACGTGGTTTGGCTCAATTATTGATTACAATTTTCCTTGGATGGACTATTTTATTTCTTTTTATTACATCTTTATGGGCAATCATAGAAGTATGCGTAGTCACAAAAGATGCTGACGGCATTAATTTTCAATAACTCCCAATCAGCTAAAGATATAGAATTACAGCAGACCAGCTCCGGAATTTTGGATTTCCACCATACAGTCGGCAGAACGGATTCCGATTGCCAGCCTGCGTTTCATGCGACATGACAGTTTCTCCTTTCACCCGTTTCGCGGGTTCGGGAGTTAATATATCACAGGCAAGTGCCGATTCCATGCCGGCGGCGAAATTATCCGGAAAATCGGCCCGCTGCCGGCAGCACCGGCTCAGCGCGCGACAATCCGCCTGAATTCCTCCACGATCCGCCGCTTGGTCGCGTCGTCCAGTCTGTCCAGCGGCGGACGCGGATCGCCGCAGTCGACGCCGTGCGCCAGCATCATCGCCTTGCCCGCCGCCACGCCGCCGTGCTTCACCAGGATGTCCACGCCGAGGCACGCCTTGCGCATCCCCCGGTCGACTCCAGCCATATCCCCCCTGCGGAACGCCTCCCACACCTCCAGATAGGTCGGCGCCATATAGTTGTAGGTGCTGCCGATGAAGCACTCCGCCCCCAGCGCCAGCGCCCCGGCGAAAAACTCGTCGACACCGTAGACGATGTCGTACCTGCCGCCGCAGGCGTGGCGGCAGTTCTGGTACATATAGAGGTCGGGGCTGTTGAACTTGATGCCCGCGAGGTTCGGAATCACCCCGTCCGCCGCCTCCAGAAATTTGTCCATCGGGAAAGTCACGCCGGACATCACCGTGTGATAATAATAAAACGCGGTGTCCGGGGCCGTCGCCGCCGCCAGCGCGCAGAACCGCACCAGCGACGCCAGCGAAGCCGGTTTGAAATAGTTCGGCGGCACCACCGAAGTCGCGTGTACCCGCAGTTCGTTCGCATGGCGCCCCAGCGTTTCCACATCCCGGATCGACAGCGCCCCGATATGCACGATCAGTTTCAGCCGCCCGGCGGAAGCCTCGCTCCACGCATCCATCACCTTCAGCCGCTCCTCGACGCTGCAGGAGACCCCTTCCCCGGTCGTTCCGCTGATGTAAGCGCCGGTCACTCCCTGTTCCAGAAGCAGTTCCACCTGTTGCCGGATCACCGGGTACGCCACCATGCCGTTCCGGTCGAACGGGGTGTGCGGCGCGGCGATCAGGCCGCGCAGACGTTCGATTTCCATTTTGCTTTCTCCGTATTTTTCCCGTGCCCGCTTTCACCGCTCCGGCGGAAATCCCTTGATCACAGCACCGGAAACCGACGGCGATGCGCGGCATAGTTCTATATGTTTATATAGAATTATACTCCAATCTCCTCCAAAAAGCAAGGGCACGGCGCGGAAAAAATTGCATTTTCCCTCTTTTCCCCTTATATTACGCGCATCAACCCGGAGAAACAACCATGCCGCGCATGCTCAAATATCAGGAAATCGAAGGATGGCTCCGTCAGGAGCTTTCCGGCGGGCGCTTCGCCCCCGGCGACCGGTTCCATTCCGAAAACGACGCGGCGCGCCGGTTCGGCGTCACGGCGGTCACCGCCCGCAAGGCATTCGCGCCGCTGGAACAGGCCGGATATATCGAGCGCAAGCGGGGCAGCGGCACCTTCGTGCTGCGCCTCCCGGACCGTCCCGAGCAGATCCGCCTCTTCCGCCGCTGTCTCTTCGGCATCATGATCGCCGAAGCCCCGCTCGACAACCGGCTGAAAACCGGCCAGATGCTGATCGAACTGCACCGCGCCGTCGAAGCCGCCGGATACCTCGCGCTGCTGACCGGAGACGATCCGGCCCCATTGCTGGAAGCCGGAGTGGACGCGGTCATCGTCTTTCAAGTGCCCGCCGCCGCCACGCTGAAACAATTCCGCGACGCGCAGATTCCGGTCGCGGGGCTGCATACCGACCGCGCCCCCTATCCGGTCCTGAAACCGGATTTCGACGGGGCCGCCGGACAGATGGTCCGCCTCTTTCACCGGCGCGGATTCCGACGCCTGCTGGTCACTGGAGCCGGGGCCGACGCCGAACGGGTCGACGGCGAGTTCCGCGCCCCCCTCGACCGTGCCGCCGCAGCAGCCGGAATCGAATGCTCCCGGCTGATCGCTCCCTTTGACTCTCTCACCGGAGAACTGACGGAAAAGCTCCGCTCCGCCGAGCGGCCCGATGTGATCTTCGCTCTGAACTCCTGGTGCCTCGACCAGCTCTTCACCGCGCTGCGCCGTGCCCGGCTGCACATTCCCGGCGACGTATCGCTGCTGGTACACGGTTCCAACTCGCTGGCGATCCCCAGCGAACCGCCCTGCTCGATCATCGATTTCGATCCCGCCGCCGCCGCCGCCGAAACCGTGGGTGCTCTGATCCGCCAGCTTCGCCACTCCTCCGAGCCGCCGCCGCACCGCCCGATCCCCTACCGGATCACCGACCGCGGCTCCATCGCCCGCCGCTGACGCTTGCCTCCGGCGGCCTCCCCTATTCGGAAATGCCTCCGACGGCCTCCCCCATTCGGGAATGCCTCCGGCGGCCGGGGACGCTTCGCCCCCCGGTCCCCCAGACCGGCAAGGTGCCGGTGCTGCGTACGGTTTTGAATTTTTACTATGTAAAAATTGCAAAACCGGGGTTATTATCTATAAGTCTGTCAGGTCTATCCGCGATATACGCCACCGGGTGCTACCCGGTCGTGATCCAACGGCGAAACCGTTGGCCGTCGGAGACATCTTGTGCGCTACAGCGCCCTGCTACCGGTGCCTGATTGAAAATCACGCCGCGTTGCGCACAAGGTCTGGAGGCCGCAAGGCCGGAAAACCCGCCTGCCTTCAAAACGGCAGGCTTCCCCCGGTGAACCGTTTTCGGAGGCCGGGGTTGTTTCGTTCTTTGCCATCCGACATCGCCATCCGGAATAAACAATGCCCGAACCGGGCCGACCGTTTCACAGCACACCATTAATCCGAAATACCAGACAGGTTGAATATCAAATCAAATTACACGATCAATCCGGTCTGCCAAGGGGACAGCCGGTAAAAGTCCGATAATATGATGCGGAACCGCTTGCAAAACTTCCGGAAGAGGCTATCAGTAACATTATCGAAAAAAGAAAGGCGGTTCATTATGGTTCGTTCCTTCTCTCTGCTGCTGTTGCTGACCGGTATTCCATTGCTTGCGGCTGATTACACACTCGAAATCGGCAACCGGAGCGTGCCGATCCGGGAAGGCCAGACCGTCACGCTCCCGAACCCGGGCGGCAGCCAACTCCAGATCACCCTGAAACCGGCAGCCGACGCCTCCGGCATGCGGACCTACAGCGCCAACGGCATCACCTTCCAGTACCCGGCAACCGTCAGGCCGCAGGAAGTCGACTTGGCGAGCGGCCAGGCCAAACTGATCAAATTGACCGATCTGACGATGTTTCAGGTTCTGCCGAAACTGGATGCCGCCAACCGCAAAGGCTTTATCGACGGTACGCTCAAGGGATTCAAAACCACTTTCCCGGGGAAGGTCAGCGACCGCCTCTATCCGGCCTCGCTCACACTCGGTGGCAAGAAGTGGACCGGCAGCTATTTCAAGGCCACTTTGGACAATCAGGAGTTCCGTTTCAACTCTTATTTAATCGATCATGGCGATCACACCTATGCACTCATGCTGCTGGAGCTGTCCGGCCAGGCCGGTCCGGATGCGGCGCTGGTCAAACAACTGCGCGACACCTTCCGCTTTCTGGAGTGACACCGCCGCGCCCGCCCTCAGGCGTCAGATATCCGGGCGGTAGCCGGCCTCGCGCAACGCTTCGGGGGACATGCCGATCCGCTTGCGGAAAGCGCGGTAAAAGACCGAGTACTCCGTGTAGCCGCACTTTGCGGCAATCTCCTTCACGTTCAGCCGGGTCTGCAGCAGCAGGTTCACCGCGAAGCGCAGCCGCGCCCGGGTGATGTAGGCGTGCAGCGGCGTGCCGGTCTGCTCGCGGAACACCCGCGACAGGTGTTCGCGCGACACCCGGAAATGGCGCGCCATGCTCTCCACGTCGAGCCGTTCCGAGATATAGTTGGCGATCCGGTTCTGCACGTCGCCGACCAGCGAGCTGCGCGGCGATTCGCGCAGCTCGTTCTCCACCGGCGAACAGAGCTGGTCGATCACGTCGATCACCAGTTTGCCCCCTTCCAGCGGCGTCATCATCAGCACCTCGTTGCGGTACTGACGATAGTTCGACAGCCGCTCGACCAGCGGCGAATTCAGCGGCACGTCAAAGATGTAGCCGTAGGTTCCGTTGATCTCCGAAATCAATTCGTACAGCCCATCGCCGTAAAACGCCATCCACAGGAAGTTCCACGGTTCCGTCCCGTCCGGCGGGTAGTAGTAGCACACCTGCGGATCGTTGTGGTTGTGCAGGAACGCCTTTCCGGGCGTCAGCTCGTAATCGGTCCCGGTGATCCGCAGCCCGCCGCGCCCGCCGAGCGTGATCGAGAGCTGGCCGCCGCTGTCGCCGCGCAGCCGCCCGTCCAGCCGGTAGTTCCGGTCGTTCTGCACCTCCTCGACCACGATCTCCGGCACCGGCAGACTCCGCAGCTGGCGGTGAACCTCGAAGTTGACCTGCCATTTCCTGACTTTTCTGAAATCCATAGATTTGTCCTTTCACACCTCCTATACGACACGAAAAAAACGAATTTTCAACCGATTCTCACAAAAGGTTTTTGAATATCACAAAATGCAATCGCAAAAAAACTTGTTTTTTACTCATGAAGCCCTTATACTAAAACAGACAGAATCGGGCAACATCACAATAAGGAGTGAAAAATGGCCAAAATCAACGTCACCATCTGGAATGAGTTTCGTCACGAAAAAGAGCATGAAGGCATCCGTAAAATCTATCCGGAAGGCATCCACGGCGCGATCGCCAAAGGCATCGCCGCCGACGACCTGAACATCCGTCTCGCCTCCCTCGACGAGCCGGAACACGGCCTCACCGACGAAGTCATCAACTCCACCGACGTGATGATCTGGTGGGGACACTGCGCCCACAGCGAAGTCCGCGACGACATCGTCGCGAAGGTTCACAAGCGCGTACTCGAAGGCATGGGGCTGATCGTGCTGCACTCCGGCCACTTCTCGAAGATTTTCCGCGCCGTCACCGGCACGAGCTGCTCGCTCAAGTGGCGCGAGGCGGGCGAGAAGGAACGCCTCTGGAACATCGCCCCGTTCCACCCGATCACCCAGGGAATCGGCGAATATTTCGAGCTGGAGCATGAGGAGATGTACGGCGAACGCTTCGACATCCCGCAGGACGGCCAGCTGATCTTCGTGAGCTGGTTCGAAGGCGGCAACGTGTTCCGCAGCGGCGTGACCTTCGAGCGCGGCTACGGCAAGGTTTTCTACTTCCAGCCCGGCCACGAATCCTATCCGAACTTCTACAATGAAAACGTGCTCAAAGTGATCGGCAACGCGGTCCGCTGGGCCAGACCGGTTTTCTTCCGCGAAATGAGCGCGCCGTGCTATCCGGCGCTCGAAGAGATCCGTTCGGTCGATCCCAACGCGATCAAGGCGGGCGTGATGCAGAACGCCGACGGCAGCAACAAGTAATCAATCAGCGATAAAGGAATCCGAATCATCATGGCGAAATTGAAGGCAGGCGTAATCGGCCTCGGCATGGGCTACAACCACCTCCGCGGCTATATGACCCACCCCGACGTCGAAGTCGTCGCGATCGCGGACCGCCAGGCGGACCGCCGCGAAAAGGCGCAGAAGGAGTTCAATCTCGACAAGCTCTATGTCGAAGGCATCGACATGATCAGAAACGAGAAGCTCGACATCCTCTCCGTCGCCGTCCCGAACAACCAGCACAAGGAGCTGACCATCGCCGGTCTCAAGGCGGGCGCCCACGTCCTCTGCGAAAAACCGATGGCGATGAACACCGCCGAAGCCGAGGAGATGCTCGAAACCGCGAAAAAGCTCAACCGCCAGCTCGGCATCGACTTCAGCTACCGCTTCACCCCGCAGTCCCGCGCGATGAAGGCGCTGGTCGAAGAGGGCCGTCTCGGTGAAATCTATTACGCCCGCAGCGTGTGGCTCCGCCGCCGCGGCGTGCCCGGCGGCACCAGCTCCGGCTTCAACACCGAAGGCGCGTCCGGCTCGTGGTTCTACGACAAGAAGCAGTCCGGCGGCGGCCCGCTGATCGACCTCGGCGTGCACCGGCTCGACCTCGCCCTCTGGATGATGGGCTATCCCGAACCGGCCTGGGTGATGGGCAGCACCTACAGCAAGATCGCCCCGGCGCTGGTCAAAAACTACACCGTCGAGGATCTCGCCTGCGCGATGATCAAATTCCGCAACGGCGCCACCCTCGAACTCGACGCCTCGTGGGCCAGCAACATCAAGGAGAACGAACAGATGTCCACCCGCCTCCTCGGCGACAAAGGCGGCATCTACCAGTACAACCTCAATGAAGGCTACACCTACGACGTGGAATACTATCAGGAGATCGAAGGCAAGCAGTACGACTGCAAACTTCATCCCCCGGTGCCGGAAGTCAAGAGCGCGTTCCACATGTTCGTGGAAGCCGTCCGCGACAACAAGCCCTTCCTCGCCACCGGCGAACAGGGCGTGACCGTAATGCGCCTGCTGGACGCGATCTACGAATCCGCCGCCACCGGCAAACCCGTCCAGTTCTGACCCGGCACACATGCCTCCGGCGGCCTTCCCCTATTCGGGAATGCCTCCGGCGGCCGGGGGCGCTTCGCCCCCCGGTCCCCCAGACCGGCAAGGTG
>ENA-UOJS01000720-UOJS01000720.1-human-gut-metagenome-genome-assembly--contig:-C74-NODE-720-length-32783-cov-7.660749_pt1 | contig 32783 bp, 15 predicted proteins | sample MGYA00242355_ERZ723902 | MGnify/ENA metagenome assembly ERZ723902
CTGACTAAAATTTATGCGTAATATTTTCTTTCCCCACTATTTATCGGGTGAGCCCAACAACACAGTCTGAGAATGCAGTTTTACGATGTGAAATGATTGGTCAACGATGATATAAAAACCATCTGCTGAGATAATATAACTATGAATAAAAACAAGATTCCGAGAAATAGAAAAAACTAAAATATTTACAGGATTTATGATTAAACGCATATTAAGTACAGCACTATTTGTGTTGGCAACTTCAGCCACAATGCTGTCACAGAACGTGGCGTTGAAGACCAATGCATTATACTGGGCTACCACAACTCCTAACTTAGGAATTGAAGCCTCAGTAGGTAAGAAAAGCACGCTGCAGCTGTTCTATGGTCTTAATCCGTGGAAACAGTCGGGCGGCGACCAGTCGAGTCTGCGCCACTGGCTTGTTATGCCTGAATACCGCTATTGGTTCTGCGAGAGCTTCAATGGCTGGTTCATCGGTGCCCACCTCATGGGCGGACAGTTCAACGCAAGCAGCGTTGAGTTGCCTTTCGGGTTCTTCCCCGAGCTTGAGGACCACCGCTATGAAGGATGGTATGCAGGCGGAGGCGTAACGGCAGGATATCAGTGGGTGATGTCAAAGCACTGGAACTTTGAGGCATCCATAGGCCTGGGATACGACTACATAAAGTATGACAAATACAAGTGCGGAACCTGCGGCGAGAAGCTCAAGTCGTCGCACACCAACTATTTCGGCCCGACAAAGGCCGCGCTGAGTCTTATTTACATCTTCTGATACTATAAACCACCAAGGACATGAAAAGATTATCTATATATTGTGCATGCCTGCTGGCCGCGCCGCTCGCGCTGCAGGCACAGAGCGTGGAGCCTAAGCTGGCCGGACGGACGGTGACGGTAGAGAATATCAAGGTAGAGAACACTAACCAGACTATGGTGGTTGACCTCGACCTCAATATGGACTCGCTGAAGCTGCCTTCTAACATGAGGCTCGTCTTCACGCCCATCATCACTAACAACACCGAGGAGAGGCAGATGCCGCAGATAGTAGTGAACGGACGCAAGCAGGACATCTCTTACCGCCGCGGCGGACATAAGGACTTTCCGGCAAACGTGGTGGCCGTAAGACGTAAGAACAATACCGACCAGACGCTCCACTACAGCGCCGTGCTGCCCTATGAGCCCTGGATGAAGAACTCTAACGTCATCGTGGCTGAAGACCTCTGCGGATGCGGCGACGTGAAAGACCAGAACACCGTTGAGCTGAAGCGCCTGCGCACGCCGTTCATGCCGTATATGCGCCCGGCAGCCGAGGCACAGAAAGTGCGCCATGAGGAAGGACGCGCGTTTATCGACTTCCCCGTTGACAAAATCACTCTTTATCCCGAATACCGCAACAACCCGCGCGAGCTGGAGAAGATTGTGAACACAATCAACCTCGTGAAGAACGACAAGAACACAACCATAACAAACATCGAAATCCACGGATATGCTTCGCCCGAGTCGCCTTATGAGCACAACGCATATCTGGCACAGAACCGTGCCAAGACGCTCAAGGACTATGTGCGCAAGCTCGTGCATATAGAAGACCGCCTCTTCACCGTATCGTCTACGCCTGAAGACTGGGAAGGCCTGCGCGAGTATGTCGTTGAGGGCAATCTCGACAACAGCGACGCCATACTTAAGCTCATCGACGACAAGACGCTCGACCCCGATGCCAAAGAGTGGAAGATTAAGTCTACTTATCCTACAGACTACCGCTTTATGCTCGACTCATGGTATCCCGCTCTGCGCCACTCTGACTATGTGGTGAGCTACAGCGTGCGCCCGTTCTCGGTAGACGAGGCAAAACAGGTGCTGAAGACCAAGCCGCAGCAGCTTTCGCTCGAGGAGATGTATATGGTGGCACAGACCTACGAGCCGGGCTCGCGCGAGTTCAACGAGGTTATGGAGACCGCCGTGCGCATGTATCCCGACGACCCTACGGCCAACATCAATGCCGCATGCACACGCATGGAGAGCGGCGACCTTGAAGGTGCTAAACGCTATCTCAGCAAGGCAGGCAACTCGCCGCAGGCTCTGCACGCCAAGGGCGTGATGGCCATGCTCGAGGGCAACACCGGCCAGGCACGCCAGCTGCTCAATCAGGCTAAGCAGGCCGGAGCACAGGGAGTGGACAAAAACCTGCAGATACTCGACATGTAAAAACACGAGAATTGATAAAAATATTTTTTAAACCAACTCAATTTTTTAAATTATGAAAAAAGTAAAATTATTTTCCTTCGCATTGGCAGCGCTGATGCTGGGAGCTTGTTCAAGCGAAGATGGCATTGACAATGGCGGACAGGGAACTGTATTACCTGGTGAAAAGGGCTATATCAGCCTTGCGATCAATCTGCCGACAACACCAAGTACACGTGCAAATGATGACTTTGATGATGGCTTGGAGGCAGAATACAAAGTAAATGATGCAACTCTTCTTATTTTTAACGGAACAGATGAGGGTACTGCTGTTTTCTCAGGAGCATACGATCTTGGTTCTATGACTCCAACATCTGTTGGTGGCAATATTACAGCTTCTTACAATGTTACGCAGGAAATCACAAAGCCTGGTGCCGGAAACGTGTATGCCTTGGTCGTTGTTAACAAGGGTAACGTGCTGACTAATGATGGTGAATGGAAACTGAAGGGTGAGTCTTTAACAGGAAAGACATTTGATTATTTTAGAACAACTGCTCAGACTCTTACTGCGTCTGAATTGGCATCTGTGACTTCTGATGCTGAGGGTAGTTTCTTTATGACGAATGCTCCTCTTTACACAAATCCTGGTGGTGTTACAGACCCTAACGGTGGTAATGCTGTTACTCTTACAAAAATTAATACAGAGAACATTTATTCTACACAGGCTGAGGCAGAGGACAATCCTGCAGCAAGTATATATGTAGAAAGAGCTGTTGCTAAAGTAACGGTTACAAATTCTAATACAGGTTCTGCTGGAAGTAGCCTTACATATGCAATCACAGGTTGGACTCTTGATGTTACTAACACAAAATCTTACATTGTTCGTAATGTGAATGGTGCTGACTGGTGGAGTTACAAGGCTGCTACTTCTAACGATTATCGTTTTGTCGGCTCTGCTGCTGTCGCTGCCGGATTGTATCGTACATATTGGGCATACGACCCGAACTATGCAAGTCTTGTAGAAGGTGATTTTACTAAGCTGGAAGGAACAACTCCTGCATCTTTGACTGACGTTGGTAAGAATGCTTACTGTCTGGAAAATACATTTAATGTAGCCAATATGAACCAGAATCAGACAACACGTGTTATCGTGGCAGCAAAGCTTACAATGGCAGGAGCTGAGGAGAGTGGAGATTTCTATATCCTGGATAATGACAAGAATACCATTTTCACTAAAGAGAATGCTGTTAAGGCTATTAAGGCTGAATATCTGACAAATCCTGCTGTTGTTGCTGCATTACAAGATCCTACAACAGGTTTGAATGGAGGTCAGTCTATTGGTGAAGCAGACCTTACTGTTAATTTTGACAGCAAGGAAACTACAGGCGGTGACCTGACGGTTACAGAAATAACTATATCAGATGATAGAGCAAGTGATTTCAAAGGTGGTGAGATTCCTGCTGTTTTGAAAGCTGATGGTAATAATGATATTATCGCAGCTGTCAATGCTGGTAAGAAGGTTTCTTATTATAAGGGCGGTATTGCTTACTATCCTGTATTGATTAGACACTTCGATGAAAGTCAGACACCTTGGAACAATGCTGAATATAACAATAACGGAAATGATTATCTTGGCCGTTATGGTGTACTGCGTAACAACTGGTACAATATTGATGTTACTGCTATCAAGACTATCGGTTCTGCAGATGTTCCAGATGTTTATGGTACTCCTGACGATCCAATGGAGTCTTGGATCTCTGTTGAAATCAACGTTCTCTCTTGGGCTAAGCGCAGCCAGAGCGTAGATCTCTAATAAGATTGAACTTCATAAAAGTTAAAGTTAATTGACAACATCCGTGTGCGGCCGGTATGGGCCGGCCGCACATTTTCTTAAAAAGGCAGAAGCCGCAGAGGTGTGGCCTGCATGTAAGTCTGCCCGCAGAGACACCATGAGATACGGCGGGGTGCAGCTCCGGCACAGAGAGAGGAGCCGTTGCGGAACAATGTTGCCGCAAACCAAAACTGACAACAACGAGGCACGACGCTCAAGGGCAAGTGCCCACAACATAAACAGCGACAGCCCAAGGCTAAACATCTGCTTAAGCAACACAGACAGATAGGCATCCGGGCTGGCCCGGCGGGGATAGACAGCAATGTCGCCGCGCAAAGACAATGCAACAATTAAATATGGATAAAGGAAATAAAAACAAAAAATATATATGCTTATGAAGTATCTTTCAATAAAGCGTCTGACTTGGCTGTGCATTGCGGCTTTGTCGACACCGGTGTTCACATCGTGCGACATGATGACCGAAGACAGAGACGACTGTCCCATGGGGCTGTATCTCAACTTCAAGTACGACTACAATCTTGAGCGCGCTGACATGTTCAACGACCATGTGGGAGCTGTAGATGTCTACGTGTTCGACGAAAACGGCAAGTATGTCACACGCCAGTCGGAGGCCAACGTGGGCAGCTCGCTGCCGCTGGCTGTGCCTACATACTCAATGAAGATGGACCTCGATCCGGGCAAGTATAAGTTCATAGTGCTTGCCGGACAAAACTCTTACTCTGAGCAGATGGAGTCGGGACGCGCACGCTTCGTCCGCTCTGACCTTACAGCCGGAGACGACATGACGGCACTCGACGTCAGACTCGAGACAACACAGCAGGGCAGCGACATGCTCCTTGTTGACAACCACGGACTGCCGCTCGACACTCTGTGGCACGGCATGGAGGTTGAACCTGTTGAGGTGTTCGCCGGAAAGCCTACTTACCACACAATCTCGCTCATGCGCGACACCAAGAAAATCAACGTGACAATGCGCGAGCTCGACGACCCCACACAGATGGACGTGGCAAACTATGACATGACCATCACCGACCGCAACTCGCACATCCTCTGGGACAACTCGCTCGACGAGACCAGCACCGTGGTCTACACGCCGCACGCAACATGGAACACCGACGACCGCACGCCGGCCTTCGACCATAACGGCGATCTAATAGACGGAGTGGGCAAGATAGCTCATGCCGACTTTATGACATCGCGCATATTGTATCATGCCGATGCAAAGGACGACGGTATACTGTCTATAGTGAACAAAAACACCAACATGGAAGTGGTGCGCGTCAATCTGCCCGACCTGCTCAGCCGTCTGCGCACGAGCGAGGAGATATACCGCTACTCGGAACAGGAATTCCTCGACCGCGGCTACGACTATCAGCTCGACTTCTACCTCAAGGGCGACCGCCTGGCTTACGTAAACATCAGCATCAGCGTGCTGGGATGGAGCAAGCGGGTGCAGTTTGAGGAACTGTGATTTAAACAGCCAACCAACCTAAAAATCACGAATGTCTATGAACAAGAATATATTACATACAGTTAAGGGCGTTGCGGGATGCCTGCTTATGGCATCTCTTGCGGCCGGCTGTGCGCAGGAAGACATCGACACCGCTCCGACGGGCGGAGGCGGCATGTCGGCATCTTCTTATGTCTCGCTCAGCTTCGCATCGCAGCAAAGCACGCCTACGCGCTCAAATCCCACGGGAGGCGAAACGGGCGACGGACAGGAAAAAGGGCAAACTAAAGAAAATGAGATAAAGTCGGCCGTGGCCTTCTTCTATCAGGGAAATAACGGAGTAAACAGCGACGGCTCAACTAAAATCATGGCTGTAGCAACATTTAACGTTGGAAGCCCTACCGAGCCGGGCAACGGCATCGACCGCACCTATACAACAACGCCGCAGCAGGTAGACCTCGACGACGGAACATATAACGTGCTCGTGGTGGCAAATCCGGGCGCAGACTGGTGGACAGGCCAGTCGCTCACGCTCGCCGACGTGCGCAATCATATACAGACCACGGCATGGACAGCCTCAGGCTCTGACTATTCTGATTTCGTAATGACATCAGCAGCCGACGCCACGCTGACGCTTAATTCTAACCCGGAGAGCGACCCCGCAAAAGCTACGGTAAACGTAGAGCGCATGGCAGCAAGGCTCGACTATAAGGCCGAAGCGTCTTATCCTTGTACCGACCCGGCATATCCTAATGCAACCGTTGAGATAACCGGCGCAGCTCTGGTGAACAATCTTACTGCAGGCAGCTATATCATAAAGCGCGTTGCTGACGATGTTAACGGCACCAATCTGTCTTATCTCGGTGATGAAACTGCTGACGAGAACGACGCAGCAACAAATTACGTGCTCGACCCGTGGACGGCAAGCAAGAATGGAAATCTTTACGGAACATGGTTTATGAACGGTTCTTCAGACCCCAACTGGTGGGCAGGTTATGTTCAGCCGGGCACTCCTGTCTCTGACGGAGCCGAAACATGGCAACGTATAGGCTATACACTCGAAAACACTACGGCAGCCGATGCGGCAGGCAGCGACTACAGCACGGGCGTGGTGTTCAAGGCAAAGTTTAATCCGCAGGGCGTGGCAAATTATCAAGGCGGTGCAACATTCTTCGCCCTCGGCACTCACCTATTTGCATCAATGGAAGACATGATGACATACGTGTATGGTGCCGACTTCAGTCAGTTTGACGATAAAATCGATGCCTGCACCGATTGGGCAGCCGTAAAGAACTTTGCGGCATCGCTGCTCGACAACGACCCGTCAGGCTATAAGGCTTTCCTGCTGGGGCAGGACGAAGCACAAGATCTTGCACAGGTTAAGGAAAGTCTTAAATGGAGCGCATATATGCTCAGCAATTGCGGATATTCGGCAAGTCTGAACGAAACTTATAAAGTTGAGCTCGACCAGAACGGCATTGTTACCCGTAACGCCTTGCAGTCTTACGGAGTGCGTACATACGAAGACGCCACATGCTATTACACATGGTGGGTGCGCCACAGCAATGACAACAATGACGACGCAAAGGGCATAATGGAGTATGCCATTGTGCGCAACAACATCTATAAACTTACGGTCAACAGCATCTATTCGCTCGGAAACTACGTGCCCGGCGAGGACGAGAACATCATTCTTGATGTTTACGTAAACGACTGGCTACTGCTCGACCCGGAGACTCTGCCTATGTGATAAAATGACTTTAACGAAAAAACACTGACGTTATGAACAAAATGAAACAACATATATATAAGGCTATGTTATGGCTGCTGCCATGGCTGTGCGCCGTGCCTCTTGCCTCATGCTCGTTCGACGACGACATCGACCAGGGCGGCGACGGCACTGCTACGCTGCAGCTGAGCATTACGGCACGTGAGGAAGGCGACCTGAACACAAGGGCAGACGAAGTTGGCACCAATGGTGAGTATATGCACAACCTCTGCGTGCTAATTGTAGACGGCACCAATGTTGTTACCAAAAAACTGTTGCCCAACACCGATGATGAATTTGTCGGTAACACCGCAGCGCAGCAGGGCAATCTGAAGTCGTGGGTGTCAGATCCCTTCACGCTTCCCGAAGGCACTTACACCGTTTATGCCTTTGCCAACATTGATACTTATTATGATAATTTATGGGGCAGTCTTACAGGATTGCAGAGTGGTGCTTCACTCACAACTCTGAATGTGGATATAGATAATATCGTGCTTGAAGATCCAGCTGCAAAGCTTAACTTTGCTGAAGGAAAGTTTATCCCTATGAGTGCAAAGCAGACGGTTGTGGTTACGGCTGCCACCAAGAGCATCTCTATCGGTCTCGACCGCCTGGTCAGCAAGATAAGAATGAGCATATCAGGCAAGGCCAATACAAAGGTTACAGCCCTGTCGTTTGGCGGATATGCCGACAAGATAACTCTCTTCTCAGATAAAACGTTGGAAGGAGCGACATACACAACGACAAAGAATATAACTGTTCCTGGTGACGGAACTCTGAAAGCTGACGGTACAGGTACAACAGGAACACTTGTTATTCCTGACTTTTATGTAAACTCTTCACCGGCAGACCATAAATTTAATGTCAGCGTTACTACTGACGAGATGAACGGAATTACATACGAGGCAACCACCGCAAGAGGCGAGCTTCCGCGCAACAGCATCTTCCCGCTTACGCTGCAGCTCAACGACTATGGCCTCGACCTCGCAGCGCAATGTTGGGTAAGCCCGATAGGCAGCCTGCCCGTGGAAGTTCAGATTACAGGCTTTGATAATACATATCAAATAGTAGTGCCCGAAGGATGCCAGTTTGAGTTTACCGTAAATGGAGTGAAAAATAGTGGAGGAACAACCACTGTTACTAATCCTGAATGTAATTGGAATATTCCAGAAGGTGTTGACGGCATAATCTTTGAAAGCCAAACTACTAATGTGAAGACTATTAAGGGCCATGTTACTGCATCTGCCGGCAAAACTTTTGATCTTAGCCTTTTGGTTACGTGGCAGGATAATGGCGCAACATACAACCGCACATATACAGTAAAGGTAGTTACCGACGACATTACTAACTTCCCGTTTAAGAGCAAAACACGTACACCGGAGTTCGGTCTCGACTATCTGCGTCATGAAATGCTTAATATGTTCAAAAAATAAATAAGGAGGACATAAGATATGAAACAAATATATAAAAAGAAGATATTATTCTTGGTTTCTGCTATTCTGTGTGTGTCTTCGGCATTGGGACAAATCAGTAATAGATATCAGAATTATTCAGTTCGGCATAAGTATCCTAATAAGTGGTACACCATACGCAACAATTCTGGCATGAGTCAGGCTTCAAAAGACATGGATACTTTTGATGATGAGACACCAAGCTTTAAAAATACTTATACAAACACAGATATCCAGGCAGCACATACATATATCGATACTTTGTATGTCAGAAAAGGAGAGTCTGTAACTTTGTATCTGCCTCTCATTTCAAATGGTCTGAACCAGCTCAGTGCGCAGGCATACCAAAGGTGGTATAATTTTATTACAGAAGGTACGTTTAGTTATACTTCTAGAAACACAACTTATGACATAGTAAGTTTTAACAGTACTGCTTATCGTTTTGCAAATGGATATGTAGGTGGCGTTAATACTGGTTTGGGAAATAATTATTTGGACAGAATAACATTTACTTATCCTACAGATGCTCAATATAACACCCGTGTTCAGAATGGCTTTAAAAATGGTAGTGCTGGTAACAAATATTATATTGTAGCTTGTGATGCTTCCGGTTATACAGATTTTACTCGATCATTTTCGTCTGGTAATGGTGGAAGTTTTGCAAACGGATATATTGAACCGACATTGAGCGCACGAGCCATCTATTATATTATAGGTGTTGACGGCAGAGGCGGAGCTGACGAAACAGAAATGTGGAAAAACGGATATGGCCGTCTTGCTTCTTCTGAGTATCAGGGAGGTGATGGAGATGGAAAGAAATTTCTGGAAGAATATAACATCACATTTCCGTGTGACCATTTAGGTAATCAGACGGATGAACTTGTTGCGTTGTCGAAAGATGCCCGTGGATATAGAATTAATGGTGACAGCAACGATAACCTTACTGTGTCAATATCTTCTCCAAATGATGTTTTTCGCCTGCTGACAGGTGGAAATAATAATTCGGCTTCAGGCGGTAGCGAAACTACTAGTATTACACTGACAGGTAGGCGCCGTACTATAACATTCCGTAAAACCGGTGCCGGTGTGCGTAAGCCGTGGAGCGTTGCCGATGGGCAAACAGCAACCATTATTGTAAAGAAAATTGTTGGCGGTACAACATATAATATAGCTAAGTTTAATTTGACGTTTGAAAAAGACAACCGCCTGCTTACACAGCATCAGCTGGATAGAATAGACAGACAGCGTAAGGGTGAGAGCACTGGTGTTACGGGTGAGTCATGGTATAGAACTGCGTATCAGAACAGAACACCTGAGTTTTTACGTGAGAATTATACGTTGCTGACGTCAAGAACACTTGATTATGATCCTGATGTGGCAAATCTGTATGGTCAGAACTGGTATTATCCTTTCCCTGTAGAATGGGGATACAGTTCTTATGCTTTTTTTGACGGATCAACAACAGATGATTTTAACGGTTCTACAGACGGAAATACTGCTTATAATAAAGAACCTTTTGCAGAATGGGGATATTATGCTTTAACCAATACTTATGTAGGATATGGTGATAAGGTGTCAAATGGAGTGAAAGCACCGACAAATCCTTCTATGGGTGGAAAAAACGCAGACGGTTTCTTTATATACGTTGATGCGTCAGACCGCCCAGGTACGGTAATGACGTTGCCTTTCCAGGAAAATCTTTGCCGTGGTACAAAGTTGATGGTAAGTGCATGGGTAAAGAGTGCAGATGAAAATTCTGATGATTCCGAAAATTCAGCCATGCTTTTTACTATTTATGGTGTTGACGCAAATGGAAAGAAAACTCCGTTGTGTAGTCAAAGTACAGGCCAGATAACAACAACTACATATCTTACAAGCTCAGACGGGGATGAATATACTAATGCAAATGGTTATGGCAGCAGTCAGAATGACTGGTATCAGTTGTATTTCTCGTTTGTAAATAATACTGAATTCAATGCAGACTTTGTAAGCTATGAATTGAAAGTTGACAATAACTGCGGTTCTACAGCCGGTGGTGACTTCTATCTTGACGAGATAGAGGTGTTCATCGCCCAGCCGACAGCTACTGTCACGCAGAAGGATTACACCTGTTCAGGCGAGCGTACATTGCTTAGTGCAACATTGGACTGGGTCCAGCTGTGCGACCGTGTAGGTCTTGATCCTGATGAAACGGATACAGGAAAATCTCCGTCAGGAATAGATTTCTGCTTTATAGATGAAGCTGAGTATAACAGACTTCTTTCTAATACGCAAAATCCGACGGTAGAAGAAGTTGCAAAAGCTATAAAAGGCTCAATCGTTATGATTGGAGCAGGCGAAGATGCTGGTTATAACCGTGAGATAGCTTCCCTGCATTATAAGCCTGTATTTACAGAAAATACAGAATATATACCTTCTGAGGAAAACCTGGCTTTAAATAATACAGATACAGACAGAACTAACTATTATTTTTATCGTGCAGGAACTGCAGATGAAGAAAATCGCCGGCTTGCCGTTGATTTCTATTCAGAGATGTCGCCAAACAGAGCGTATCTTATGCTCATACGTGATAATGACGGTACGGTAAGCACAATTGAAGATTTTGCTCAGGAAATGAACGATCCTTGTGCTATTCATAGCCGTTTCTTTGTAACCTCTCAGACTATTATAAAGATAAACGGCGAGGTGGCAAATCCGCAGACAGATTTCTGTGTGGGACAAGCATTTAATTTCTCTGCTCAGATGCGAGTGCCAGACCTGAATGATGATGGAACTATCAAGCGTGATCCTGAGACGGGAGAAGAGATTTATACGGTGTTAGATTCAGAAGTGTTCTTCGACTGGTTCTTTGGCTCTGAGGCAGAGTTCGTAGCAGACCATGACGGCTTTTCATTGGAAACAGCTCTGCATGATTTGAGAAATATTGAAAAATATCGTGATGTAGAAACACTTGACGGTGTCGTTCCTGCAACAGAAGGTCAAATCAGTCTTACACAGGATGAAATAGACCTTATAAAACAATATGTTGACACACCTGCTCCTGATGGAGGACTGAACAATAAACTTGTGCTTCATAAGAGCAGTTTGGATATTACTGTATTGGAAACAGGTCTTGAACTGACAATAAGTCCTATACCGGCAATACGTCCATCTGATTCGGATATTACAGATACAGAATGGGAAAAAATATGTTGGGGCTATGTTCCACTAAATCTTACTGCAAGTGGTGCTGCGCCAAAACTGCATGCTGGATTTAACTCAGTGGAATATCCTTCTAATGATTTCAATCCGTCTTTGCGTATCGGACTTGCTCAACTTAAAAATGCAGCAAAAGGTGTTGGTTCTTTGAAAGTAAACCTTAGAGGTGCAACTTATACAGATGAGGAACATGTAGAGAGGCTGGGGTTGATAGAGAATCTAGGTGGAGATATTGACTATACACAAATTTATCTTATTTCCACTGACGATCCGCAGTATTCTGATTTGATGAATCCACTTAACGGTTTTACCCAATATTATTTACCTATAGGTAAAATAATAAGTCTGGAGGCTCATAAATACAGCACAACTACACCTTACACAAATGAGGCTGATATTGAGTTCTATTTTGACAGACAGACACTTGTAGACGGAAAGACATTCACGTTCAATCCGCGTGAGGGTTATGTCTATACATTTGCAATACATTTTGCAGAACATGGAGAAACCGTGAATAACAGTTGTTGGGGTTCGTTCCCATTGACGTTGAAGGTTGTGCCTGAAAATCTTGTATGGAAAGGAACCGGTGCTACAAGCAACTGGAATAATGATGCCAACTGGAAGCGTGCCGATGCTAAGGACTTGAAGAATACAGACGGCACATATACTGATAATGCTGAAAATACAACAGACAAAGGCTTTGTGCCGATGCTGTTCTCTAATGTCATCATGCCGAAAGACAGCAAGGCTGAACTTTACATAGCAGGATTTGGAGATGGCGGTAATGGATGGGTAAATACGAGCCGTCCAAGTTATATGGAACTGCCTACAGAGAATATCCAGTATGACCTGATGGCTTATGAAAAAGACGGAGCACTCACCACTCAGCGCTACCGCGTGAATATCTGCCGCGACATCCACTTTGAACTGGGCGCACAGATGCTGCATGCTGAGCAGCTGCTCTATAACAAGGCGTCGACAGACGTGGAGGTTACTCCGGGACAGTGGACAGCCGTAAGCACACCGCTGCAGGGCGTTGTTGCCGGCGACTGGTATGCTCCTACAACAGGAAAGCAAGAGACGGAGTATTTCAAGGATATAACGTTCAATGAAAACGATTATAGCCGCCTGAATCCTGCCGTTTACCAGCGCAGCTGGAGTACAGGAGCAAAAATCGTTGAAGATGGCGGTGGCACCACTCCTGTATCGTTTGATACAGAATGGAGTTCTGCATACAACGACGCAAGCGTGCCTTATGTTGCAGGTGGAGGATTCTCTATCAAGGGTGTTACATCTAACAGCTCATTGCTGTTCCGCTTCCCGAAGGCTGATACAAGCTATGATGTAAGTACTGGAACATTGAATCGTGATAATGCAGGCAAGTTGCTTGTCAGCAACATGGTTGATCGCAGTGATCCGTATACGTATGTTCATTCTGATAAAGTTACAGTTAAGCTTACTCCGTCTGCTGACGGCAAGTATCTGATGGTAGGTAACCCGTTTATGGCTTCGCTCGATGTCCAGGCGTTTGTTGCTGCCAATAGCGACGTGCTGGCACAGAAATATTGGATTGGCGATATGTCAGAAGACAATGCGGTTGCTTTTACTGAAAACGGATGGTTTGCTCAGACATCTCTCATTGCACCATATTCTGTGTTCTATGTTGAGGCTAAAACTCCTTCTACCGAAGGTGTCGAAGTTAAATTCACTGCTGACATGCAGAAGTTTGAAACAACTTCAACAGGTGAAGGCTCACAGACCGCTTCTCTCAAGATAACGGCAGAAGCCGCTGAAGGCTCAAGCAGCGCGGCTGTGCGCTATGCTGCTTCGGCAAGCAACGGCTTCGGCATGGAGGATGCACAGATGATTAGCGGACTGACAGGCAATGCCGACAACGCTCCTAAGGTTTACACCGTAGCCGGCAACACGGCAGTGAGCGTCAACCAGCTGAAAGACGCACAGCGCATACCGTTAGGCGTTACGGCAGCCGACGGCTCAGTGGTAACTCTTACGTTCAGCGGCGTGGCAGCCGTTAAGGATGCCGCTATCTATGACGCCGAGCTGCAGAGCGAGACACCGCTCTACGAAGGCTATCAGCTCACGGTGAACGGTCCGTCATACGGCCGCTACTTCCTGATAGGTCACGGCTCGGGCACAACGGGCATAACCGAAACGGGCGCAGAGGGCAACGTCAGCGTAAGCTCTATCGTTCCGCGCCAGATTGTCGTTACGTCAGACACGGCTCTGCGTTCAGTGAGCGTATGGTCGGCAGGCGGTGCACTTCTGAAGAAAGTATCGCCCAACGGCAACTTCACCTGCACTCTCAATGGTGTCGACAGCGGCATGGTTGTCGTGCGCACAGAGACAGAGAGCGGCTCGCAGGTGACGAAAATAAGAGTTAGGTAAGTTTTTTATATTTTGACCGACAGGTCAAGTTGCAGGAGAGAATGGGAGTGTCCGTGAGGATGCTCCCATTATTTTTTTATGCCAGTTGTGAGGACATACTGGAAAGAACGGGGATAGGACAGATGACTGCCGGTGAGTAGATGACGATGCCAAATTTGCCGTTTGTTGACTATTTGTAAGATATATGTACTGCTTTTTAGTCTGTTTTACGCTAATACGTGCGTTTGATGTGTTAAAAACCTGATAATGTTTGGCACAATGAAAAGTTAGCACTATCTTTGACACTGAAAGGAAGGAGGCAGAACATAATGCCGAAACACCTTAATAATATAGTAAAAACACATAATTGAAATATAAACCTTAAAACTATGAATTCAGAAAAGAATATCCGTATGGAGCACGACCTCCTCGGCGCACGTGAGATTCCGGCAGACGCATTGTATGGCATACAGACATTGCGCGGCGTTGAGAATTTCTCAATCAGTAAGTTCAAACTCAGCCAGTATCCTCTGTTCATCAACGGTCTGGCATACACAAAGTGGGCTGCTGCTGAGGCAAACCATCAGCTCGGGCTGCTTACCGATGCCCAGTATGAGGGTATCAAGGCTGCTTGTCAGGACATACTGGCCGGCAAGTATCACGACCAGTTCCCCGTGGACATGATTCAGGGCGGAGCAGGCACCAGCACCAATATGAACGCCAACGAGGTTATCGCCAACATTGCGCTGAAGCACATGGGCTTCAAGCCGGGCGACTATGAGCACTGCTCTTCTCACGACCACGTGAACCGCTCACAGTCTACCAACGACGCATATCCTACGGCTATCCACATGGGCATGTATGCCAGCCATCTTGCCCTTGTTCCACATATCAAAGAGCTTATCGCGGCATTCCGCAAGAAGTCGGAAGAGTTTGCACACATCGTAAAGATGGGACGCACACAACTCGAGGACGCTGTGCCGATGACTCTCGGACAGACCTTCTCAGGCTTTGCAAGCATACTCGAGGCAGAGCTGCTGCATCTCGACCAGGCTGCAGCCGACTTCCTTGAGGTCAACATGGGCGCAACTGCCATAGGTACGGGCATCTGCTCTGAGCCGGGCTACGCAGAGAAGTGTGTTAAGGCTTTGGCTGAGATTACCGGATGGGACATCACTCTCGCAAAAGACCTCGTGGGCGTAACCTCAGACACATCTTGCATGATAGGCTATATGTCAGAGCTGAAGCGCATCGCCGTTAAGATGAGCAAGATAAGCAACGACCTTCGACTGCTGGCCAGCGGTCCGCGCTGCGGTTTAGGAGAAATCAATCTCCCGGCACGTCAGCCCGGTTCGTCAATAATGCCCGGAAAGGTAAATCCCGTTATTCCTGAGGTTGTAAGTCAGGTTGCGTTCAAGATTATCGGCAACGAGCTTTGTGTCACCATGGCCGGCGAGGCTGCCCAGATGGAGCTTAACGCCATGGAGCCTGTCATGGCTCAGTGCTGCTTTGAGTCAGTAGACCTTATGGCCAATGCATGCGACACCCTGCGCACGCTCTGTGTTGACGGCATTACTGCCAACGAGGATAACTGCCGCCGCGAGGTTAACCGCAGCATCGGCATCGTTACAGCCCTCAACCCCTACATCGGTTACGAGCATTCTACAGAGATTGCCAAGAAGGCCATGGAGACAGGCCGCGGCGTTGTTGAGCTTGTGCTTGAGGAAGGAATACTTACTCAGGAAGATCTCGACACCATCCTTGATGCCAAGAACATGGTTCGCCCTGTTAAGCTCGACATCCACCCGAAATGCTAGTTTTGATGTTCCTGCTTTCTGCCTTTAATTTCGTTTAAGGGCTAAGTTGATATTTTCCGTGCCGTCCGGTTCCTTTCATGGGAATTTGGGCGGCACGTCCTTTTGTCATCTCTTATGGTGCGCAGCGTCTTTTTCGCCATGTGGCAGGCTGTGATACATGCCTGCTGATGCCTCTCTGCATCTTCTCAACAAACTACTCGCCAAAACATGAAAATCAAAAGGCCGGTTTGGGCTTCAAAAACATGCCACTTTTGGGTGAAAAGTGGCCGAGTTACGATGCGTAAATGATAGGTTAATGATTTGAAACCTGTACGCCTGATTTTGATTACAGTTTTTCTTTTCCCGCCTTTCTCTCTGAATGTTCTTTAAGCATAATCGTGCTTTCTCCTTATGATTTTTTTGCAGCTAATGGAGGCAGGCGCTGTTGCAGTCTGTATGTTACCCCCAAATCAGTCATTAGATTGCACATAGCTTTATCAATTTTGCGCATTCCAGTTTTCAGCCAGTCTTTTATTTCTATTGGCGCAAGGTGCTAAGCGCAAACCAAGTTCAGCGCAGGCTAATTAAACAGCATTTCCCGATAATCTTTGTATTACAATGGTTTACGATAAAATGGAATGTTTGATGATATGTGGACGCACCTGAGGGCGTCCCTACATTGCACTACTTGGAGGCTCCAAAAGTCTTGTTGCTTCTTGTCGCAATCACTACGTTGGCATTTGATTCTAACTGCTTGAACTCCTTTAACTTCGGCGTAGCCAGTTATAAGAGTGCTTGTGAAAAATTAACGAAAATCTGCTCAAGATAAAACAAAAATCCCGACCGAATTTTAATAACAGATTGGGGTTTTAATATGACTCAAGTATAAATAGCCGGAATGTGAAATCTTATTCAGCGAATATTTTTATCCGTGGCATATAAATGAGAGGCGTGGCTTCTGATGTTCACTTTTGACATATTTTCAAAAAACATTGCATTGATTTTGTTAAACCAATGATTTGCGTTATCTTTGCATAATATAAGCTGCATCTCGGCATAACACTCAAACGTGGTTTGGCGATTCTGCTCTCGATTTGCGTTATCTTTGCATAATAATAAGCTGCATCTCGGCATAACATTCAAGCACGCTTGATGTTTCTGCTCTCGATTTGCATTATCTTTGCATAAGATAATCAGCATCTCGGCATAACGCTCAAACGTATCTTGGTGGTTTTGTTGTCGGGTAGCGTTATCATTCTGTTAATGACATGTTTAATTTTAAACAATAAAATATGGAACAAAAGTTTTTTATATATAACACTCTGAGCCGCCGTAAGGAGCTCTTTGTGCCTATCCACAGCCCCAATGTGGGCATGTATGTGTGCGGTCCTACAGTGTATGGCGATCCGCATCTTGGCCATGCACGCCCGGCAATAACCTTCGACATCCTGTTCCGCTACCTCAAGCATCAGGGCTATAAGGTGCGCTACGTCAGAAACATCACCGACGTGGGCCATCTGGAGCATGATGCCGACGATGGTGACGACAAGATAGCAAAGAAGGCACGTCTGGAGCAGCTCGAGCCTATGGAGATAGCACAGCACTACACCAACCGCTATCACGACGCCATGAAGGCGCTCAACGTGCTGCCGCCAAGCATTGAGCCTCACGCCACAGGACACATCATAGAGCAGGAGGAGCTGGTGAAGCAGATTATAGACAACGGCTTTGCCTATGAGAGCAACGGCAGCATCTATTTCGACATCGCAAAATATAACGAGAAATATCACTACGGCATACTGTCGGGACGCAACCTCGACGACGTTATCAACGCCAGCCGCCAGCTTGACGGTGTGGGCGAGAAGCGCAACCAGGCCGACTTCGCCCTGTGGAAGAAGGCGCAGCCCGAGCACATCATGCGCTGGCCGAGCCCCTGGAGCGACGGTTTCCCCGGATGGCACTGCGAGTGTACGGCCATGGGACGCAAGTATCTCGGCGACCACTTCGACATACACGGTGGAGGCATGGACCTCGTGTTCCCGCATCATGAGTGCGAGATTGCGCAGGCTGTGGCAAGCCAGGGCGACCAGATGGTGAAATACTGGATGCACAACAACATGATAACCATCAACGGACAGAAGATGGGCAAGAGCCTCGGCAACTTCATCACGCTCGAGCAGTTCTTCACGGGCAACCATCCGAGCCTCGACAAGGCTTATTCGCCCATGACGATACGCTTCTTCATCCTCTCTGCCCACTACCGCGGCACGGTAGACTTCTCTAACGAAGCCCTGCTGGCAAGCGAGAAGGGACTGGCCCGACTGATGTCAGGCATCGCCGACTTAGACCGCGTGCCCGTGTCAGACAAGTGCGACGCACAGACCGAGGAGTTTGTGAAGAACATGCGCCAGAAGTGCTACGACGCCATGAACGACGACCTTGCCACACCTCAGGTTATCAGCTATCTGTTTGAGGCCTGCGGAGTGGTCAACAAGCTGCTCGACCACAAGGCCACTATCTGCGCCGACTGCCTGAAGGAGCTTGCCGACACGATGCGCCTCTTTGCGATAGACCTGCTCGGACTGAAGGAAGAGAAGGGCAACTCGTCTGACGCACGCGAGGAAGCCTACGGCAAGGTGGTAGACATGGTGCTGAGCCTCAGGGCAAAGGCAAAGGCCGAGAAAGACTGGGCCACAAGCGACCGCATACGCGACGAGCTGGCTGCTGCCGGATTCGAGGTGAAAGACACCAAGGACGGCTGCGTATGGAGACTCGACAAATAATGTTGATGTCATGTTACTGAAACCTGTGATGTGTATGTCAGTCGTGCCTGCCAAATCCTTTGGCAGCATGATGCCGGCCTGTCTGCGGCCGGCCCGCAGCTTCAGCAGGGCATCCGTATGATGCTTCTGTTTACACATCTTATATAATATATAAAGAGCAGCGGCATGTTGGCCGCCCGTTTCCTACGGCATGCGTGCCGCTGCTCTTTCTTTCAAAAAAGTTTTTTTATCCAATGCAGGATAGCCTCTTATGTGAGGCATTAACCAACAGAGGTCAGACTATGAAAAATATTGCTTACGTTTTGTCTTTATTGATGTTAACGCTCATGACGGCCTGTTCCGACCGTAAGGAGTATGTTATAGCCATGTCGCAGTGCAGCGAGGACATCTGGCGCGAAAAGCTCAACACCGAGATGCTTGCCGGCACTTATCTTTACGACAACGTCACGTTGAGGGTGGCCTCGGCCAACGACGACAACGTAAGGCAGACTGAGCAGATAAACGGCTTTGTAAACGATGGCGTCGACATCCTTATTGTCGCCCCAAACCAGATGAACACCGTTACGCCGGCCATCGAGAACGCATACAACAAAGGCATACCCGTAATACTTTTCGACCGCAAGACCGGTTCAGACAAATACACGGCATTTATCGGCGCCGACAACGTAAAGATGGGGCGCACCATGGGCGAGTATATCGCTTCGCGCCTTGGCGGCAAGGGGCGTGTCTTGGAGATTACGGGCCTTAAAGGCTCGTCGCCGGCCATAGAGCGCCATCAGGGCTTTGCCGATGCCCTGAAGCACTATCCGGGTATAGAGCTGGTGGCCGTGAGCAGCGGCACATGGATGCAGCAGAGCGGGCGCAAGGCCATGGAGGCCATGCTCGACAGCGTGGGCGGCAACATCGACTACGTGTTTGCACACAACGACCGCATGGCCCTAGGTGCGCGTCAGGCAGCCCAGGCACGCGGACTGGCAGGCCGCATAAAGTTTATCGGTATTGACGCCCTGCCGGGCAAGGGCGGAGGCATCGAGCTGGTGCGCGACGGCGTGCTCGACGCATCATATATCTATCCCACGCGCGGCGACATGGTAATGCAGCTGGCCATGAGTATCCTTGAGAAGCATCCCTACCAACGCGAGAACCTGATGAAGACAGCCCTCGTAACCAAAGACAATGCCGAGGTGCTGCTGATGCAGGCCGAAGAGATGAACAAGCTAAACGACAAGCTCAACATGATGCACGACCGCGTGAACATGTATCTCACGCAGTACAGCCATCAGAAGGTCTACCTCATGATGTTCATCATCATCCTTGTGCTGCTGGTGCTTTCGTTTGTAGCCTTCTACCGCACCATCGTAGTAAAGCGGCGCATGCGCGAGGATGCAGCCAACGCCAAGCTGGTGTTCTTCACCAACATAAGCCATGAGTTCCGCACACCGCTCACTCTCATTGCCGACCCCGTCAGGCGCATGCTCGAGGCCGACAACCTGACCACGCAGCAGCGCTCCATGCTCTGCCTGGTAAGAAAGAATGTCGATGTCATGCTCAGACTTGTTGGCGAGATTCTCGACCTTCGCAAGATTCAGAACGGCAAGATGCAGCTCACCGTGAGCCGCTTCAACCTGTCGGACAGCGTAGGGCAGTGGGTGGCCAACTTTGCGCCGCTGGCCGACAGCAGGGACGTGGAGCTGAGCGTTGACTGCGGCCACGACATAAACATAGAGGCTGACCTGTATAAGATGGAGCGTATATGCTATAATCTTATCAGCAACGCCATAAAATACAACCGCAAGGGCGGCAGAGTGAGAATAAGTCTTGCTGCCGACGGCGGCATGGCGCGCCTGACCGTAAGCGATACGGGCATAGGCATACCGCGCGACAAGATTAACCACGTGTTCGACCGCTTCTTCCAGGCATCAGCCGAAAACCGCGGAGGCACGGGCATCGGGCTTGCCATAGTAAAGGCCTTCGTCGACCTTCATCACGGACAGGTTACGGCAGAGGCCAACGCCGACGGCGGGGCAACGTTTACGGTGAGTCTGCCGCTGACGCAGCCCGGAGAAACCATAGTGGAGCAGCCTGATGCAGCAGCCCTGGAGACAGGCGACAGCGTTCCGGCAGACATACCTATGAGCGGCGGCGTGGAGATGATGACGGCACAGGACGACGGCGAGCGCAAGTCGATAGTGGTGGTAGACGACAACAGCGACGTTAAAGACTATATCGTCAGCCTGCTCTCGGCCCACTACGATGTCAAGTGCGCGTCCGACGGCCGCGAGGGCCTCGCCTTATGCGTCAAGTATGTGCCCGACCTGGTTATCTGCGACGTGATGATGCCCGTGATGGACGGTCTTGAGATGTGCCGCCGGCTTAAGGCGGAGACGGCCACGAGCCATGTGCCCGTCATACTGCTCACGGCCCGCACCTTCGACGACCAGCGCGCCGAGGGCTACGACTGCGGCGCCGACGCTTACATAACCAAGCCATTCAGCAGCAACGTGCTGCTGTCGCGAGTGCGCAATCTGCTCAATGAGCGCATGAAACTGAAAAATATCTATTCGGGTGCCGAGGCAGAGGAGGACAAGGCTGCCGACGATCCTGATACACGCTTTGTGGCCGACTTCAGACATCGCCTGAAGGAGCATCTGTCTGACTCAGAGCTCAATGTGGAGACTCTTGCCGCCGAACTTGGCCTTAGTCGCGTGCAGCTCTACCGTAAGGTGAAGCAGCTCACAGGTTCGTCGCCCGTTGAGATAATACGCATAACGCGCCTGAAGGCCGCCGAGCAGCTGCTGCGCACCACATCGAAGACCGTGTCGGAGATATCCTACGACGTAGGCTTCTCGTCGCCGTCTTACTTCACCAAGTGTTTTAAAGACTATTTCGGCCATCTGCCCAACGAGGGCCGCGGCGTGTAGTCGGCTTGTCAGATAATATCAGTGAAAAATAATTATTGCGTGGTGTGTGTCAAAACTCCATTCTTAAAAAATATGAGCTGATAATTTGAAACTTGAGCATCTCCAAAATACTAAATGAAGGGTCGTATAATTACTCAATACAGAGTTTTATACGACCTTTTTAGTGCTATGGTTATAATTTGTAACTTTGTAGAGTGCCCATTTTAGTTTTGACACACCCTCTTTTCATTCCCGGTGCCAACCAGACAAAACAAAACTTCTTAACCTAATATTTATCTTCGGGATTCGTCTGCATTATTGTTCGTCCTGTCTGTTCATTCCTGCCCTGCCGCCATGTCCAGCCACGGCATATCTCTGTTGCCGCATCAAGGGATATAAAGAAAATGTTAATAAGTGTGTAGCCCTTTTTGGCTTTATTGGCCATGAAACGGGCAAAATAGACCACAGAAATCGTACAAAGTATGTAAATTTTGTTACATGAACGAAATTTTTAATTCATTGGTATAAAATTGTTAACAGAAATTTCATAATCTAAATAATTTTGCTAGCGACAAAAGTCACGATAAACAATTTATTAAACCATAAAAACGCAGTAAAAATATGAAGAACATTAAACTAATGCTATCAAGCGTAAAGCGTATTGTGCTGTTCTTCGTCTTAATGAGTTTCGGCTTGTATGCCACGGCTCAGACAACGATGGAAGTCAGCGGTACGGTGAAAGACGATCAAGGTGAGACGGTTATTGGAGCCAGTGTGCTTGAAGAAGGTACGACAAACGGTGCTGTAACCGACATAGACGGAAACTTTAAATTAAAGGTGAAGGAAGGCGCCAAGATCAGAATCTCTTATGTAGGTTACAACACAGTGACGCTTCCGGCGCGTCAGAACATGGTTGTAAAGCTCGAGGAAGCCGGAAACATTATGGACGAACTTGTTGTAACAGGTTATACCACTCAGCGTAAAGCCGACCTTACAGGATCTGTGTCTGTAGTTTCGACAGACGACCTGAAGACAAGTCCGGATGCCGACCCGATGCGTGCATTGCAGGGCCGTGTTCCGGGTATGACCGTTACAGGCAACGGTTCGCCAATAGGAACAGGAACAGTAAGAATACGTGGTATCGGTTCGTTCAACTCTTCACAAGACCCGCTTTTCGTAATCGACGGTGTGCCAACAACAATGTCTCTCAACTCTCTTAACACTAACGACATTGAGAGCATGCAGGTGCTTAAGGATGCGGCTTCGGCTTCTATCTATGGTTCGCGCGCGTCTAACGGCGTCATCATTATCACGACAAAGCAGGGTAAGAAAGGCGGCAAGATGAAGGTTGACTTCTCTGCAAATCTTACGGCTTCGTTCTACACATCACAGTCATTGATGAACCTGTGTAACTCTGCCGAATATGCCACTGCAATGGCTCAGGCAGCCCTGAACGACGGAATAGATCCTGTTACATATGCAGCCAACTACGGACTTAATCTCAACGCTGCCAACGGAACCCCTATCACGGTATGGAATCCGGCAACAGAACAGTATGAGAATTATACTGTAAACGGCCGTTATGACGGATTTATCAACAGCGCAAAAACAATGAAATATTCAGATACAGACTGGCTTGACGAGATTTCGCGTACAGGCTTCTCTCAGAACTACGACCTGTCTATATCTAACGCAACAGACAAATATTCGGCATTATTCTCTTTAGGATACAAAAAGAACGAGGGTATATTGAAGTATACTTCGTTTGAGAATATTTCTGCCAGAATGAATTCTTCTTACAACATTAACAAGAATCTTACAGTAGGCGAAAACTTCACCATAACATGGTCGAGACAAGTTGACTGTGCGCCAATGGAGAATGCCTTGAAAATGGCTCCTATCGTGCCGGTATATGAGACTGACGGAACAACATTCGGTGGTCCTGTAGGAAGCATGTCCGACCGTCAGAACCCGCTCCGTGAGATGTATCAGAACCGTGATAACCATCTTGACTACTGGCGTCTGTTCGGTAATGCATACGTAGAGCTGAAGCCGATTGAAGGCCTTGTGCTCCGTTCAAGTTTCGGTATCGACTTCTATACATCTTTTATACAGTCGATGAATCATACATTCCATTCAGATATCGTCAACAACAACGTTGCAAGCACAACGCTCTCTAACAAGAATGATATGAACTGGACATGGTCTAACACAGCCACTTACAACTTTACGCTTGCCGACAAGCATGATTTCTCTGTTCTGCTGGGTGTAGAGTTGTCAAAGCAGAACTCTATCGACTGGTCTGGCTACAATGAAGGCTATGCACTCGAAGATCCTGACTATATGTGGCCTAACGCTGCAACAGGCACAGCCCGCGTTGCCGGCGCAATGGTAGGATACAGGCTCGCTTCTTTCTTCGGTAAGGTTGACTATAATTATGATGATCTTATCTTGGCTTCGTTCACGATGCGCCGCGACGGTTCTTCACGTTTCGGCAAGGGCAACCGCTGGGGTACATTCCCCGCAGCCACATTAGGCTTCCGTGTATCCAAACTGCTTGAGAAAGACTGGTTAGACGACTGGAAAATACGTTTGTCATGGGGTAAGACCGGTAACCAGGCTATAGACAACAACGCACAATTCGGACTGTATGTCGCTGATTATGGATTAGACCGTATAACCTCTACAGCCTATGACCTTTTCCTTCAGGGCTCGGGCACATTCCCTTCTGGATACCGTGCCACACAGCTGCCTAATGCAAACCTGAAGTGGGAGTCGGCCACACAATATAATATAGGTACAGACTTTACGCTGTTCCACAACATGCTCTATGGTTCTATCGACTGGTATATCAAGGACGTTGACGACATGCTTATCAATCCGGCATATATCGGTACAAAGGGCGAGGGTGGTGCAACATGGATGAATGGTCCTTCGCTGCGCAACTGGGGTATGGAGTTTATGCTCGGATACCGCAAGACACTGCCATGCGGACTTGGACTCGACATCAATGCCAACGCCGACTTCTTCCGCAACAAGGTTACATCACTGCCCGAAACAGCAACAGGCTCTTATGCTCATACGTCTAAGGAGAATCTCGTAGAGTCAGGACAGCCTTATGGTTCAATAGTAGGATACGTTGTTGAGGGACTTTATCAGACACAAGAGGAAGTTAATGCATCCGGTCAGGCCAATGCGCGTGTAGGCGGACTTAAATACGCCGACCTCGACAAGAATGGTGTTATCAACTCTGATGACCAGGATTGGATCTACAATCCCGTTCCTAAGTTCTCTTATGGCATTAACATAGGCCTTACATATAAAGGTTTCGACCTGAGCATGTTCTGGCAGGGCGTTTACGACAAGGATGTTTATAACAACCAGAAATTCCAGACAGACTTCTGGGCTGTTACTGACGCAGGATCTAACAAGGGTAACCGACTGCTCAACGCATGGAACACCAACAATACCGGATCAACCATCCCGAGGCTGTCAACGACCAATACAGCCGACGAAGGCCGCGCATCAAGCTATTTCGTTGAGAACGGATCTTATCTGAAACTGCGTACGCTGCAGGTGGGATACACATTCCCTTCAAGTCTTATTTCAAAGCTTAAGATGACAAGTGCACGCGTTTATCTTTCAGGCCAGAACCTGCTTACAATAAAGAGTTCAAGCCTTACATGTCCTGATCCGGAGAACCCGGACTGGAACTATCCGTTGTCAACATCACTCTCATTCGGATTACAATTAAGTTTCTAACATTTTAACGATTTATCAAAATGAAAAAGATATATAGCATATTAGCAGCATGCGTCCTGGGCCTTACGCTGACAAGCTGTGACGATTTTCTTGACTATACTCCTACTGCTGTGGTAGACGGGGATAAGGCCTTTTCTGATCCTGAAGGAATGGTTATCTCTGCTTACGCCATGCTTGGCGACTGCTGGTTCTCATATCCGTTTAATCTCTTTCCTTATGGAGACATAACGTCTGACGACTGTCTTAAGGGCGGAAGCGGACCTAATGATACAGGATATCATGCCATGGATATATGGACAACACTGACTTCTACCACTCCGGGTGAGATGGACGAGCTGTGGTATCGTCTTTATTGTGCCGTGTCTCGCTGCAACCGTGCATTGCTGTCACTTGAACGTAACGGCGAGAGCAAGCTCGGAGCCGAGACTACACGCCAGCGTGTGGCTGAGGTTAAATTCCTCCGTGGACATTTCTACTATAAGCTGCTCACCGTATTCCGTAAAATACCTTGGATTGATGAGAGGGTAGAAGACGACGGAACACAGGAGTCTGTAAGAAATGACCAGTACACTTATGAAGAACTCTTCGGCAAGATTATCAGCGACTTTAAGGTTGCTTACGATGTTTTGCCGGTAAAAGAGCCGGGACAGGACGGCCGTGCCAACAAGGTGGCAGCTGCAGCATACCTTGCAAAATGCTATCTTAACCTCGCATGGGGTAACGGATATGAAGCAGGTACAGGTGTTGACCACATCAACACAAACTATATGGACAGCGTTGTGATATACACCGACGAAGTTGTCAACTCTGATTACGGTTATCTCGAGGATTATGGCGACATTTTCCTTCCCGAATATAAGAACAGTAAAGAGTCTGTGTTTGCAGTACAGTGTTCTGACTATGAGGACGACCATACTACTTACGGCCGTGCCAACTGGTCGGTAATGCTTAACGGCTGCTGGGGTATGTGGTCTTGCGGATGGGATTTCCACAAGCCTTCTCAGAACCTCGTAAATGCCTTCAAGACAAAGGACGGTCTGCCAATGTTTGACAATTACAACGACAGTGTTGACTATCCTATCAACGGACAGCCTACTGCACAGAAGTGGGATCCGAGATTGTTCCATACTGTAGGCATGCCATCTTTCCCATACAAATACGAGAAGGAATATACGCAGACTATGGCTAACTCTCGCGACGCAACCGACTATGGCTATTATACATCGCTTAAGGAAGTTCCGCAGCGTTCTAAGGGTGAGACCTTCAATGATTCATGGCAGGCTTTTGCAACAAACGACTATGTAATACGTTATACAGATGTCATGCTTATGCGTGCTGAAGCACTTATCGAACTTGGCCGTCTGTCTGAGGCCCGCGTCATCATCAACGATATCAGACGCCGTGCTGCCAACTCTGTGAACAAGCACATTGAATATGCTGCCGACCAGTGCCAGATAGCAGAATATCCTGTTTCTCCGTATTTCGACAACAAGGAGAACGCACGCAAGTGCCTGCGCTGGGAGCGCCGTCTTGAGATGGCTATGGAGAACGGACGCTTCTTCGACCTGCGCCGTTGGGGTGTTGCTTCTCAGACACTTAACGCTTACTTCGCAAGCGAGCAGAACTCTACATACAGCTTCTTCGACCACAACGGCAACGTGATGGAAGGCGCGCCAGTATCATACGATGAAAACGGCAATGTTACAAGTGCCAGGGAACAGCATTACGGACAGTATTACCGCGATGCTCACTTTACGGCAGGCAAGAACGAGTTCTTCCCGATACCTTATAATCAGTTGTTCTACATACCTGGATTATACACCCAGAATCAGAATTATGATTAAAGGATAATTGCCGGTTGCATTCATGGAATAGAAGATGATAGGTATTTTAAGTTGATGAAGATACATCCGGCGGATGTGCGATGTATTTTGCATAAGATTTCGTGCGGATGTATCTTTTAAAGGTAATAAGATTGTTTTTAAAAGGATATTGCCAATATTGTATACATTGGTAAAATTATAATGACGGCGGTCGTGTAGGTGCAGCGTGCAGGAACGCTGCCGACATTGCAGATTCATAAAGGATACAGCATAACAGAAGAGTGTGCCTTGTTAAGTGCTGAAACGTATTTTGAACAAATAACAGCTCTGATCAGAACCTGCAAAATATTAACCGTTCCGTCTTGAATAGATTTTTAGGATATATAAAGAATATAATCATGAAAATAAGAAACATACTTGTAGCACTACTTCTTGGAACAGCCTCTTTTCAGGTGGCTGCACAGAATTGTAATGTGTCTTTCCTGAGCAAGTCGCATTGTATTATGCGTGCTGAGGGCAATAGCCGCTACGTGCTGCTGCCTGTGCAGGAGTCATCAGAAATAACCAATGTCAAAGTGATTGTTGACAATAACGTTGTAAAGACATTGAACGTAAAGCTTGCCACAGACAATATAGACTATTACGTTCCGCTGGACATCTCGAAGCTTGACGGCAAGAAGGTGTTGTTCGACTTCCATGTAAACGGAGTTGACGGCAAGCCTACGGCAATGAAGGATTATGCCTGCTGGAAAAACATTTCTTATGCCGACACCTTTGACACTGCTAACCGCGAGAAGTTCCGTCCTGCATATCATCACACGCCTGCATACGGCTGGATGAACGACCCTAACGGAATGTTCTATAAAGACGGCGTATACAATCTTTATTATCAATACAATCCGTACGGTTCACAATGGGAGAACATGACATGGGGACACTCCTCAAGCCGTGACCTCGTAAACTGGACCGACGAAGGCTTGGCCATTGAACCCGACGGCCTTGGCACAATCTTCAGCGGCAGCTGTGTGGTTGACAAGGACAATACCGCCGGGTTTGGTGCCGGAGCCGTAGTGGCATTCTACACCACGGCAGGCGAGAACCAGACGCAGAGCATGGCCTACAGCACTGACAACGGAAAGACATTTACCAAATATGACGGCAACCCAATTCTGACTGCCGACGTGCCAGACTTCCGCGATCCGCACGTGTTCCGTCACGAAAAGAGCGGCCGCTGGATTCTGATTCTGGCAGCAGGGCAGGAGATGCGCATATACTCTTCGGCCAACCTGAAAGACTGGACCTATGAGAGCAGCTTCGGCAAGGGCTACGGATGCCATGAGGGCGTGTGGGAGTGCCCCGACCTCTTTGAACTGCCTGTTGAAGGCAAAAACTACAGCAAGTGGGTGCTTGTGTGCAACATAAACCCCGGCGGACCTGCAGGCGGCAGCGCCACACAGTATTTCACCGGAACATTCGACGGCCATAAGTTTACCTGTGACACAAAGCCCGAGGTTACAAAATGGGCCGATTATGGCAAGGACAACTATGCCGGAGTAACTTTTGACAACGCTCCCGACGGACGCCGCATAATGATAGGTTGGATGAGCAACTGGCAGTATGCCAACCAGGCGCCAACACAGCAGTATAGAAGTGCCAACACCATTGCGCGCGACCTGTATCTCTATACAGACGAAACGACAGAATATCTGGCATCGAAGCCTTCTGTAGAGAACGAGAAGATGAGAGGAAAGGCTGCCGTGAAGAAGAATATTTCAGGCTCGAAGACCATAAGCAAAATGTTCAGCAAGCCGCGCGGCACCTATGAGGTGGTGCTCACTCTTGGCAATGACAATGCCGGCAACGTTGAGCTTGTGCTCTCTAACACAAAGGGTGAGAACGTAAGCATGATGTATGATGCAGCCAAAGGCACACTGAGCTTCGACCGCCGCAAGAGCGGAAACGTTTCGTTCAGCGACCAGTTCCCTGCCGTGTCTGTGGCTCCCGTTGTAGGATCTAAGCTCAACGAGCTGCGCCTTTATGTAGACAACTGCAGCGTTGAGGCTTTTGCCAACGGCGGACGCTCGGTTATGACCAACCTCGTGTTCCCGTCAGAGCCATACAACAGCATATCAGTTAAGTGCGACGGCAAGAAGAAGTCGGCCTCGCTCGTTGTATATCCTTTAAACAAATAACTTATGAAACCAACCAAGACCATATATCTCATCCCAGTGATGTTCTGCTTCTTCGCCATGGGTTTTGTCGACCTTGTCGGCATCGCCTCCAACTACGTGAAGTCAGACCTTGGGCTGAGCGACTCCGTCGCCAACGTGTTCCCCTCGCTGGTGTTCTTCTGGTTCCTAATCTTCTCAGTGCCCACTGGCATGCTTATGAACCGCATCGGGCGCAAGAACACGGTGCTTCTGTCGCTTGCGGTGACTGCCGTGTCGCTCGTTCTTCCGCTCTTCGGCGAGAGCTTCGCCATAATGCTTCTGTCGTTCTCGCTGCTCGGCATAGGCAACACCCTGATGCAGACATCGCTCAACCCGCTGATCTCGACCGTAATCCGCGGCGACAACCTTGCCAGCACCCTTACGTTCGGTCAGTTCATCAAGGCCATCGCCTCTTTCCTCGCCCCCTACATAGCCATGTGGGGCGCCACGGGCGTGCTTCCTTCTCTCGGCATGGGCTGGCGCGTTCTGTTCCTGGTATACTTTGTTGCAGGCGTGCTTGCCACGCTCCTTCTTCTTGTAACCCCCATTAAGGAAGAAGCCCCCGCGGGCAAGGTATCGGGCTTCGGCGACTGCCTCCGCCTTCTTGGCAAGCCCATCGTCCTTCTGTCCTTCCTTGGCATCATGTGCCATGTGGGCATCGACGTCGGCACCAACACCACTGCGCCCAAGCTCCTTATTGAGCGTCTGGGTATGAGCCTTAACGACGCCGCCTTCGCCACGAGCCTCTACTTCATCTTCCGTACGGCAGGCTGCCTGACAGGCTCGTTCTTTCTCCGCGTGATGAACAACCGCGTGTTCTTCGCCATAAGCGTTGTTATGATGGCTTTGAGTATGTGCGGCATGTTCTTCGGCACGTCGAAGGCCGTTCTCTACACTGCGATAGCGCTTGTAGGCTACGGCAACTCGAACATCTTCTCGATAGTGTTCTCTCAGGCGCTTCTTTCAGTCCGCGATCGTCAGAACGAGGTTTCTGGCCTGATGATCATGGGCCTTTTCGGCGGCACTGTGTTCCCCCTTCTGATGGGCTTTGCCTCCGACGCTGCAGGCCAGGCAGGAGCCGTAGGCGTGATGTCAGTCGGCGTGGTCTATCTCCTTTATTATATAAACAAGGTAAAACATTGACAAATTTCAAACAAACAAGCATAACGATATGAAAGATATAATAGTAGGTCTTGGCGAAGCCCTTTGGGACGTTCTTCCCGACGGCAAGAAGCTGGGCGGAGCTCCTGCCAACTTCGCCTACCATGCCGGCCAGTTCGGCTTCGACTCAGTAGCCGTCAGCGCCGTGGGCGACGACCGCCTAGGCGACGAGACCCTCGCCGCCCTTGATGATAAAGGTCTTAAATACATGATGCCTCGCGTTCCTTATCCTACGGGCACTGTTCAGGTTACGCTCGACGACGACGGCATCCCGACGTATGACATCCGCGAGAACGTGGCCTGGGACAACATCCCCTTCACCCCGGAGCTTGAGGCACTTGCCCGCGACTGCCGTGCAGTGTGCTGGGGCTCTCTGGCCCAGCGCAACGTAGTTTCGCGCGAAACAATCGGCAAGTTCCTCGACGCGATGCCCTCGGACAAGGGCGTCCTGAAGATATTCGACATCAACCTTCGCCAGAACTTCTACACGAAGGAAGTGATAAGCGAGTCGGTGAAGCGCTGCAACGTACTGAAGATAAACGACGAGGAGCTCGTTGTGATAGGCCGCCTGTTCGGCTATCCGGGTCTTGACATGAGCAACAAGTGCTGGCTGATACTTGGCAAGTACAACCTTGACATGCTTGTGCTGACATGCGGCGTCAACGGCAGCTACGTGTTCACACCCGGGAGCGTGTCCTTCCAGGAGACCCCGATAGTAGAGGTGGCAGACACGGTAGGCGCTGGCGACTCGTTCACGGGCACGTTCTGTGCCGCCATTTTGAGCGGCATGGACGTCAGGGATGCCCATGCCCTTGCGGTAAAGGTGTCAGCCTATGTGTGCACACAGAGCGGCGCCATGCCTGTAATACCTGACAACATCAAAAGTTTTATAAAGCGCTGACACTGACAGCGCCAAGGCCCGTGCCGGCAGTTTCGTGCGGTTCTGGCAGTCGTGCCGTTCCGTTACGGAAAGCCTTATGGCAATTTGTTCCTATCGTTCTTGTTGCCGTGTGGCAGGTGCGGGCTTTTTATTTAATGATTTCTTCATGTTTCAGCCGCATCCATGTCTTATATTGAGCTTACAGCCGTCATCTTTTACGCCGTCGTGGCAGCCTGTGTAAGGATAAGGCAAACGGCAAGATGCCGACAGGAAGCACAATGACAGACGAAGGTATTAGTTTGGCTGATGAACATAATATGCGGTCTGCTGACCGATTTTGGGTTTTAAGATTGTTTTTATTGGGTAATGTTGTCTCTGCAACACGGCACACACAAAGAATCGTGCATCGTGTTGTGGAGACATTTTTTATGCTATCTTGCTTTTTATATGATAAGGATGGAAGAAAATCTTATTAAGGTAAGTTTATTCTATATTCTGAAATATAAAATCTATAATCATATAAAAAGACTTTGTGTCGAAAACAAATAGTTTGTATACAAGACATGTCTTGTCTTGTATTTTGTCAAGGAAAAATTATTATTATTTTGTAATAATTTTTAATTTATTTATCTTTGCAAAGTATTGTAAGTATATTATACGTTGGAATATAGTTCATTATTAAAAAGATTTTTAGGAGCGAGAATGTGTTTGTGCATTCTAGTAAGTCTTTTTTTGTCTCTTTTTGTCTTGAATCTTCGTGCCATGGATGAAGGTGTAAATGGGTTGACAACGGTTAACGGGTTATCTTCTAACACTGTATAGGCAGTTACACGCGACAGACAAGGCTTTGTCTATTTTGGAACGACAATTGGCATTGATCGTTTTGACGGGGAGAGGGTTATTAATATACCTTTTACCGAAAATATTCCACAGGACATGCGTATTGTGAGTTGCCTTTCAGATATTGACAACCGCTGGATGCTGGTTGGAAGCTATATGGGGTTGTGGAAATTAGACAAACGTGAGCTTAAGTTGACAAGATACTTTGAAAATGTTATAAAAGGCAGAGTTACGTGCCTATTGAAAATATCAGAAACGGCCTGTTATGTAGGAACAAACAGAGGACTTTACCTGATTAAAGGCAACAAGGTGGTTCGCTGTAAAATAAAAGACCGCAGTTTTGGTGATA
>ENA-UOJS01000732-UOJS01000732.1-human-gut-metagenome-genome-assembly--contig:-C74-NODE-732-length-32452-cov-8.071118_pt1 | contig 32452 bp, 28 predicted proteins | sample MGYA00242355_ERZ723902 | MGnify/ENA metagenome assembly ERZ723902
GCGTCAGCCGGGCAGTGTCACTGTATGCGGAATTTATTTTTCTTCCAGTCCCAGCTTTTTCACAAGAGTATCGACGGCGGCGTCAAGATAATCCGTCTTGTCGTCCATAAGCTCAAGTGCGCCGCGATCGCAGAGCGCCGCAAGGCGGCGGTCGAGCGGCATACGCGCCAACAGGTCATAGCCGAATTCATCGGCGATCTCATCGATATGGCTCTCGCCGAATATGTCTATGCGCTTGCCGCAATCGGGGCAGACGGCGTAGCTCATGTTCTCAACAAGACCGAGCACCGGGATGTCCATCATCTTTGCCATGTTTGCAGCCTTTGAGACTATCATCGACACAAGCTCCTGAGGGCTTGAAACGATGATTATGCCGTCAAGCGGAATAGTCTGGAACACCGTGAGCGGCACGTCTCCCGTTCCGGGCGGGCAGTCAACCAGCAAAAGGTCGATGTCGTCCCAGATCACATCGGTCCAGAACTGCTTCACCGTGCCCGCGATGACGGGTCCGCGCCATACGACGGGGCGCTTTTCATCGTCAAGAAGCAGGTTGACCGACATGATATCGATACCGGTCTTGGTTCTGGGCGGGATAAGTCCGTGCTCGTCGCCGGTGACATCGGCATGAACGCCGAATGCCTTGGGGACCGAGGGACCGGTGACATCGGCATCAAGTATACCGACATGGTAGCCGCGACGCTGCATGAGCACAGCGGTCATGCAGGTGACAAGAGACTTGCCGACGCCGCCCTTACCGCTTACGACTCCGACTACCTTTTTTATTGAGCTGAGCGCGTTGGGCGCCTCGTGAAAATCCTGAGGAGCGCCCTTGCCCTTGGAGGGGCAGTTTGCGGAGCAGCTTGAACAATCATGTGTGCATTCTGACATTTTATCTTCGCCTTTCCTTGCCTCCCACCGCAATGCGCGGGAAGCGGTAAATGTTTTTCAATAGATATATTATACCCCTTTTGAGCTTAAAAATCAAGCCCTTGCGACAATCTTCGTTCAAGTTCCGGGATTATGTCCTTTGAGCGCGACAAAAATCTTTCATATCTTCGCTCGCTCACGCCACTGTCCGACAGCTCTATCACGCGCGACTTGCCTGCGAGCGGTTCGGCAACAAAGAAGATCCATATATCTATCCCCTCCGCGCGACGGCGGTCTGTGAGAAAGCGCACCGCGCCGTCAATGATCGCATCCGGTATGTTTTCCGCCTGAATATGGCTCGAGGCGCACTTCTTCCCCGCTATCGTGTAGTATTTCAGCCAGTCAAGCGCAAGCTCCTCCGGACGGCGCGAAAGATCGGCAAAGCACAGCCCGCGGCGTTGCAGCTCTCCGGCGTCAAGCCTGTGCTTTTTTATCATTGCCTCCAGCCACGGTTTGTCCGCCGGATCGAACTTTGCGGAAAGCAGTGATTGAGTATCCATATACACCGACCGCACGGTGAGTATCTCCTCGTCGTCGGTGATATCTATCCCGTCCGCCTTCGCGATGCGGTATGCCAGAAGCGCGCAGGAGCTTGCCGCGCGGTCAACGCAGAACTCCTCCGGCGCCGGTATCGGCTCGGCGGTGGGGTGGTGATCTATTACCGCGGCGACCGGCAACGGAATGCACGGTGTATGGCAGTCAACAAGGAACAGCACTCCGCTGTCGGCGCCGAGGCTCGTGGCGCGCGTCCATCCGCTGACATCAACACCGTGCCATAACATCACGGACCGCGGTATATCATCCGGCGCGGGAGCGGTATCCGGCATCACCGGCTCGGCATCGACTCCGCAGCGCGAAAGCCATCTGCTTACAAGATACGCCGAGACGAGCGTGTCGAAATCCGCACGCTCGTGCCCCATGACATATACTTTTTTATTCCTGTATGAATCGCAAAAACGTCCGAACATTTTAATATCCTCCGCATAAAATTATATAACAATGCGGGCGCAATGTCAACCTGCGTGCGCCCGGGAATATCTTTTTTCAATTTTTTCCGCCAAAGGACTTGAAAAAAATACGAAATCGGTTATACTATATAATGTGAAATTATGTTCCGGACATTATCCGGAATATCCGTGAAAGGAATCGAAAAGACAATGGAAAATCAGAAAAAGCTCGAAAGGCTTGAAAATTTTGAGGGCGTGGCAGGTCCCGTTCTCACCATAGTTATGGACGGTGTGGGTATCGCGCCCGCCGGTCCCACAAACGCCGTCAGCCGCGCGTTCACAGCAACGCTCGACAAGCTCATGGCAACGCGCCCGATGGTAACGCTCAAGGCGCACGGAACGGCAGTAGGTCTGCCCACCGACGATGATATGGGCAACAGCGAGGTCGGTCACAACGCGCTCGGCTCCGGTCAGGTATTCGCGCAGGGTGCAAAGCTCGTTTCGCAGTCGATCGAAAGCGGCAAAATGTTCACATCCGCGACCTGGGGCGAACTTATAGACAACGTAAAAAACAACGGAAGCACTCTTCACTTCCTCGGTCTGTTCTCCGACGGTAATGTACACTCCCACATAGATCACCTCAAGGCAATGATCGTTGAGGCGAAAAAAGAAGGTGTCAAGCGTGTGCGCCTGCACATCCTGCTTGACGGCAGAGACGTCGGCGAGACCTCGGCGCTTGATTACATCGAGCCTTTTGAGGAGTTTATGAGCGGTCTGCGCGCCCCCGATTTCGATATAAAGATCGCCAGCGGCGGCGGCAGAATGCAGATCACCATGGACCGTTACGAGGCAAACTGGGCAATGGTAGAGCGCGGCTGGCACACCCATGTACTCGGCGAGGGCAGACAGTTCGCATCCGCTGCCGAGGCTGTCAAGACATACCGTGACGAGCTTCACGTCATAGACCAGGATCTTCCCGCGTTTGTTATCGCCGAGGACGGCAAGCCCGTCGGCACGATCGAAGACGGTGACAGCGTGATATTCTACAACTTCCGCGGCGACCGCTCGATAGAGATATCCCGCGCGTTTGACGCTCCCGCGGGTGATTTTGATAAATTCGACCGCGTAAGAGTTCCGAGCGTTGTATACGCCGGTATGCTTGAATATGACGGCGACCTGCACATTCCGAAAAAGTACCTCGTAAATCCGCCCGAGATAACCAACACCCTCGGCGAGTATCTTGCGGGGACCGGCATTTCGCAGCTCGCAATATCCGAAACTCAGAAGTACGGACACGTGACATACTTCTGGAACGGCAACCGCTCCGGCAAGTTCTCCGAGGAGCTTGAGACATATATCGAGGTTCCCTCCGATGTAGTTCCCTTTGAGCAGCGCCCGTGGATGAAGTGCGCCGAGATAACCGACAAGCTCATCGAGTGCCTTGAATCCGGCAAGTACAAATACCTGCGCGTCAACTTCCCGAACGGCGACATGGTGGGTCACACCGGCTCGCTTGAGGCGACCATCTGCTCGATGGAGGCTCTTGACCTTCAGCTTGGCAGACTGCTTGCCGTTGTTGAGCGTCTGCACGGAGTCGCTATCATCACAGCCGACCACGGCAACGCCGATGAAATGGCTGAGCTTGACAAAAAGACTCACGAGCCCAAGAAGAACGCCGACGGCAGCTACAAGCCCAAGACCTCGCACACGCTCAACCGCGTACCGTGCATTCTCTACAATGCAAGCGGCAAGGACCTCGGTCTTCGCGAGGACAAGGGAACGTTCGGTCTTTCCAACGTTGCCGCAACTATGGTGAATCTCATGGGCTACAAGGCTCCCGCAATGTGGGATGAATCCATGCTTGAAATAAGATAAGGACAAATCGGGATGGCTTTCAGGCTCATTATCGCCGCCTGCTTCATTGTCGGCTTCGCATCACAGTTCTTTCTTTTACTGAAGGTAAAGAAGACCTTGCCGCGGCTGTGCCCTTCCATCTTCGTTTTGGTCGCCGGTATTTATTCCGCGCTGCGTATGTTCGGTATCATCAGCTACCCCGGTGACGGACGTGGCTTCTTTGACGCCGGAGCGCTCGTCGGTATAGTTCTCATGGTATTTGTCGCGGCGCTTGTTGCCGGATGCGTGGCGGGCGCGCTCGTATACCTTATCGTCCGCGCCGTAACCAAAAAGAAAGCGGCGCAGGTGAGCGATAAGGCTTAACGGGCCGAGCCTTTCGACCGTTCCGTCGGTCGCGGACTGTCCGTAGCCATGAAAACAGCTATAAAAATGAAACACGGGGCTGCCGCGCAAGCGCACGGCAGCCCCGTGCGGCATAAAAAAGCCCTCCTCAACCGCCGGTTGAGCGAAAAAACAACGTTTGGTTGAGCGAAATCAACGTCCGGTACCTTAAAAAGATCTCCGTTATGTGGTAAAATTAAGCCACAAAAATAAAAGGAGGCATAACAATATGTCAGAAACACTTGGAAAAAGAATAGCATCGCTCAGAAAAAAAGCAGACTTGACGCAGGAGGAGCTCGCGGAAAAGCTGGACGTATCGCCGCAGGCGGTCTCAAAATGGGAGAACGATATGTCCTGCCCCGATATAATGCTGCTGCCGCGGCTGGCTCAGCTTTTGGGATGCAGCACAGACACGCTTCTGTCGGGTGAGGGCGACGCAAGCGTAAAATACGTTCCGGATGAAAAGCGCAAGGACATCAGCGAAATGTTTATGAAGCTGGTCGTGAGAGTGGACGCCGACGAGGATGAAGGCGCGGTCAACGTGAAGCTCAATCTCCCCATGGAGCTTGTAAAGGTCGCGCTTGAGGCGAATGCGGTATCTGCATTTATAGAGCTTGGCGACAAGGACGAAAGGCTGAAAAACATCGATATGAACAAAATAGCCGCCCAGGTCATAAGCCTTGCGGAAAAGGGCGCGCTTGGAAAATTACTTGAAGTAGAGGTCGAAAACGAAGTATATGTCGATATCTTCGTAGAATAAGCCATGCGTATAAATATAAAAACCGGCAATGGCAACGACCTGAAGCTTTCATGCCCGAATTTTATTGCGCTGAGTCCGCTCTCCGCGCTGACGGCAACCTTCAAAATGAACCGTAAACTACGAAAAAAAGGAAGCCGCTCGCGCATAAAGGTGCGCACGATGGCAAAAATGTTCCGCATCATCAGGCGCAGAAAAAAGCAAGGTGAAAATATCGTTTCGGTAAGCATCGGCGAAGATGTAAATATCACGATATGACCTTCCGGGAAGCCTGTGTATATTAAACCGGGCTGTTAAAAACTCAATGTTTTTAACAGCCCAGTTTTACTTATCCGGCTTTGTTCTGCCGCAGAAGATTTTTGCTTATACGCACGATCTGCGACCAGAATATAGTTGCAAGCTGCAACGGAATGCCCACAAGGAATATGAGCCAGAAGTTCCAGTTAGCAACGGTTATTATGGTTATATATATCGCGGCGAGTATGGTCCACATAAGCAGTGAAATAAAAACGAAGTTACGCTTGTAGGTTCCCCATATCGAATTGAAAACCACGAGAACTATCATTGACACCGGCACCGCCCAAATATACACGAGCCATTTGTGCGGGATATTCAGACCGCCGAGTACAACGAACACCGCCGTTGCCACGAACCACACGCAGACGACTGCGAGCAGCGTTATCAGCAGATGATTATACCGCCGGGCATGCTGTGCCGCCTTGTCGGGCGCGGGCGCATTGTTCCCGTGGTCGGTTATGAGCCAGTCAACGGTCACGCCGAAGCGATCGGCTATTTTTTTCAGAACGGTTATATCCGGGACCGATTCACCGCGCTCCCATTTTGAAACCGCTTTATCTGTATAGCTAAGACTCTCTGCAAGCTGCGCCTGCGTTATCCCTGCGGACGTGCGCAGCCTGGAGAGATTATCCGCAATGTTCTGTTTTATCTCTTTCATTAGCAAATGATCCTTTATATGGTTTAAAAAAGCCACTCTACCGGCAGTAGAGTGGCTTTCTACTGCCAGATCACCGCCCGGTAACGCCCTGTTTACAGCGGTAGCCTGCCCGTATGTTGTCAAAAGTCAACTCTACGTATATAATGATATCACATTGTGAGGGCAAATGCAACCCGCCGGACTTATCAGTTTGTAAATTTTTCAACCGACCGTAATTCGGTCTGTTTCGACATATGGCAGCCACGCTGCGCAAGGGAGGATTTTGGATATGAACGATCGCATAATTATATTCGGAGATTCGGTGCTTAAGGGTGTAATGTATACCGACGACGGCGCACGCGGAAGATACAAGCTGTACGGCGGCGCGCTTGAGGCGCGCATGGCCGAGAGCGGGATAGAACTCACGCGCTGCTGCCACATGGGTTCGACCATCGATGCTGGGCTTGAGCGCATGAAGCGTGCGCTCGACCGCGGAATGTCCTTTGAGGGCGCGACCGTAATGCTTGAATTCGGCGGCAATGACTGTGCCTACGACTGGCGCGAGGTCTCGGAGCATCCCGAGGAAAAGCACAAGCCAAAAATAGAAATGGGGCGCTTCTGCGAGCTTTACCGCGAGGCGATATCGCTTGCAAAATCCGCTGGAGGAAATGTTATGCTGACCTCCTTGGTCCCCATCGACGCGACAAAATACATGAACTTCATCAGCCGCGGGCTGTCGTATGACAACATCCTCTCATGGCTCGGCGACGTCAACATGCTTTACCGTTGGCACGAGGGATACAACCGCGCGGTCGAGCAGCTTGCAGACGATTGCTCACTGCCGCTCTTTGATCTGCGCGGAGAATTCCTTTACACTCACGCCTTCAAGTCGCTCATATGCGACGACGGTATTCATCCCACCGCCGAGGGACACCGTATGATCGAGGATATCCTCGTCAATTCCCTTTCGCGCGTCGGCGCGGCGTGAAGGAAAACATGATCGGATAATATGTGGGCTGTCGGAGACCTTGCGTTTCCGACAGCTCATTTTTATTTATTTTCCGCTTCTTCACCGGTTTCCGGCGGGAAAAGTCTTCCCGCAGTCTGCGGCGTGACGTGCAGAAGCAGCACGGTCATCCAGACCGCGACAGCGGTCCCGAGCACGGCTGTGACGGCGACGGTCGCCGCATCCCAGACGATCCCCTCGCCCAGTGTGGGGATGAGGTATCCGCCGAAATCGTATAACGCGTGAAGTAGGATCGGCGCCCATATCGAACCCGTGACAAGCAGGGCTATCGAGCACATTCCGCCGATAAGGAAGGAATAGCCGACCTGCAGGATGGTCGCTCCGACTCCCGCTCCCGCAAAAAGATTAAAAAGATGCACAGCGCCGAAAACAGCCGACGAAGCCAACGTGACGAAAAATATTTTTTTTGTCGAATCGCGGCGCGTTGACAGGATGAGCAGATAGAAAACTCCTCTGAACGCCATTTCCTCAAACAGACCGATAAGAAGGCAGGAGAGCGCAAACAGGGCGACCTCCCATGCCGGTGCGGTTACATATGCGGCTCCGGTCGCAAGTCCTATTATCGGAAAGTTATTTATCACCACGGCAAACGCGGGGAGCACCGCCGCAAGTGCGCGCGCACTGCCGCGCGGCTTCCATATGCAAAATCCGAGTCTTACGGCGAGCGCCGTGAAGATCGCGGCTCCGAGCGCCCGTGTGATAACGCTTATCAAAAGACGGTTAACGGTCTCGTCGGCGGATATCACCGGCGGACGCAGTTCCAGCCACACGAGGATCGCCGATACGACGAGAAAGACAATCACAAGGAAGTCCGGCGCGCCTCTTTTTTTGTCGCTCTCAGACATTTTTCGGCTCCTTTACGGCGCGACGCTGCAATATTGTCTCGATTGCGAAAAGCAATATTCCGACCAGTGTCAGCACGACAGCGATAAGCTGTGACGGCGTGAGAAAACTGACAAGACTGCCGCCGCGGTCGTCGGTGCGAAAATATTCGATAAAGAACCGCCACACGCCATATGATGCAAGGTATATGGCAAGGCACTTGTCCTGCTTTTTTTCAATGCGGAAGCAAAGATATGCAAACAGCGCGGCGAGGAACAGTGCCTCAAAAAGCTGCACGGGAACGACGCGCGCGTCAAGATATGCGTTGTATACCGATATCGGCGACGTTGTGATCCTGCCGTAGCAGCATCCGGCAAAAAGACAGCCGATGCGCCCGAAGCTGTGCGCTATGCAGACCGACGCGGCGCATATCGACACGACCGCGCCAATATTTTTACGGTGCTCGCCGTCCTTGCCGAAAACAAAATGACCGACAATGAAGTAAAAGGCAAAATACACAGCTGCGCCGCCTATAAAGCCGCCGTAAAATGTTGCGCCGGTATATTTGGTTATTTCGAACTTTCCTGTTTCTATCGCATTATAGACAGCCTGAAACAGCACCGCAGAGGCGTAACCCGATATGACGCACACAACACCGTCGGCAATGACGAAGTTATTCAGCCGCGCGCTGATGCCGCGCCTGTCCGAAAACAGCCTGAACGTGACCATTGCGGCGATTATCCCCACACAGAACATTATGCTGTACAGGTCAAGTCCGGGTATTATATCATAAGGATACATAAATAATTCTGCCCTTTTATTGAATTCGGGGTTGTCGTGCATACGCGCGGCAACCCCTTTTGTGATCCGGTGATCCGTTTTACCTCATTGAGGTAAAACGATGCTCGGACTTATTTTCTTTTCTTTGCAACAAGAGCGGAACCAAGAATTGCAACTACAACAACTGCGCCGCAACCGACAACACTTCCGCAGCCCTTCTTTTCGGCAGCTGCAGTGGTTTCGGGAGCCTTGGTGGTAGTGGGAGTCTCGGGAGCCTTGGTCGCTGCATCGGTCTTGGGATCAGCGGGCTTGGTCTCCTCCTTGGTCGTTTCAGCCTTGGTGGTTACGGGCTGAGTGGGCGCATCTGTCTCGATGATCTCGGAGGTCTCGGGATACTTGTAGTTGGCAAGCTCAGCCTCGGTGAGGAATTCCTGAACATACAGACCCATGAAGTTAAGTCTGGAGGAGTTGCCGCCGTCAACTCTGGTGTCACCGCTGGACTCAAGGTGATAGTACTCGATGGTGTGAGTGCCCTTGGTCAGCTCGTAGGTGATGTTGTAAACGTATCCAACCTGGAAGTACTGGGAGTTTACGCCGTTGGTGGTGGTTATGTTTTTGCTCTTGACGTCTTCAAGAGAATAGTTGTAATCATATGCTCTGAAGGCGAGCTGAGTATCGCTTATGTTGACCTGCTTCTTGTCCTGACCGTCAACGGAAATGGAGAAGCCGCGGTCCTTGGCATCGTTATCGACCTGATCTTCCTTGATCTGGGCGCAGCCGACTACGACAAACTCATATATGCCGTCCTTCGGAATGTCAACGTTGTACACAAACTTGGCGGGAGAACCGTCTTCATAGTTGTTCTGCCAGCAGGTGGGGTACTGAAGCATTACATACTCTTCTTTTTTGGAGACGTCAATAACGAATCTGTCATTGAAGAAGTTGACAAAGGGGAATCCCATCATAAAGATGTCGCGCTTACCTGTGCCGGGAGCCTTGAAGCCGGCGTCGCCACCGTTGGTGTAGGTGTCCCAAGAGATGAACTGGGCATCTGTTCTTACAACAGGAAGGAATCCGGTGTAGATCTCCATCGCAGTTGCAAACTTGACATCAGCAGTGATGTCCTGAGCAGGGGCTGCGTCTGTCGCAAACGTGGGGAGGCACATTGCTGCCGCAAGAATGCAGACGATAACAAGTGAAATAATTTTTTTCATTGAATATTACCCTCCAATATTGAGTTATATATATTTTACAACATATCAACGGGAATGTCAAGAGTCGCATGCCCTTTTTTACATTATGCACTAAAACGGTCCCCACGAACTGTGTAAAACGACAAACGTATCAGGCTTTTTTGCGGCAGAACAATGCCATTCCCACCACAAAAACAAGCATTACCGCGGCAGAAGCTGCCGGGAGGCGTGAACCGCATCCACTCCCGGAAGCGGCAGGCGTTTCGGTCGCCGGTGCGGGAGCATCGGTCGCGGGAGCCTCCGTGACCTCGGCGGTGGTGCTCGCCGGTGCTTTTGTTGTGACCGCAGGTTCGGTCGTGATCTCGGGAGCGGACGTTGCGGGAACGGTCGTTACCGGCTCTGTCGCAGGCGCCGAGGTTACAACAGGCTCGCGCGATACGGGAGCATCGGGGCGGGTGCCGTCCTTATCAAGAAGCACGAATTCGCCTGTCTTGCCCTGCTGATCGTCAAGGTTGGACGAATAAATTATCGAGTCGCGAATACCGTTGTCGTTTACATCGTCATTGCACTGGATGCCGAAGCCGATGTGCGCACCCGGAGTGCAGACAAGGTGAACGATATCATCGGGTACCTTTATCGAAAACTCAACGTTATACCCCTTGTCCGTCTTCACAACGGCACATTTTGAAAGTCCGTATATCTCGTCAAATGCGGAGAGCCCGCCCTTCATCGGGAGCAGCTCGTAAAGAGCGGTAACGTTTGCACCCACGGGGTTGGAAATACGGAACATTCCCACGGAAATATTGCCGATATCGGTATACATATCCGTTTTTTTGCCCGCGTACGATGCCCAATCGGTAAGTATGAAGTTAAGCTCAAGGCAGTCGGTCTTATAATCCTTAAAGGCATATGTGACCGGGGTGTAGTCGGTGACCTCGATAAAGCCGTAAAGGCTCGTTTCATCCCACATGAGATAGCACTCAAACGAGGTCTTTCTGCCGTCGGGATATGCAAAGGATTTGTCCTCATAGGTGCAGTTGTGGACGTAGCTCACAACGCTGGGAGCGGGAAAATACGCGTTGTCCTTTTCCCCGTCAACTACAGCCTTGCCGTAATAAATGTCAAACGCTTTGCCTTTGTCGGGCGCGTCGTTTGCGGCAACAGTGCCGACAGACATGAGAACCGCAAGGATCAGCGCCAGCGCGGCAGCTACAATTGTCGATAGTGTTTTTTTCGTTTTCATTGATGTGACCCTTTCTGTCTTTTTTGTTTATTTCAGCTATCCGTTTTTGTGAACAGACAGACTGTTTCCACATGTCCCGTGCGCGGGAAAAGATCGACCGGCTGTGCGTCTCCGGGCTGATACCCAAGCGTGCAAAGCACGGCGGCGTCACGCGCAAGCGTGGCAGGGTTGCAGGAAATATATATGATCCTGCCTATTCCCGCACGGTCGAGCGAATGAAGCAGTGCGGCGTCACAGCCGCGGCGCGGCGGGTCAAGAACGACCGCATCCGGTCGGAATCCGCCGGCAAAAAGCAGCTCATCCGCGCCTGACGCGGAATCGGCGCAAATGAAGCGCGCATTTTCGATACCGTTGCGCGCGGCATTCCGGCGCGCGCATTCCACTGCTTCCGGCACAATCTCCACGCCGCAAAGCTCGCGGCAGTGTCCGGACATGGAAAGTCCGATGGTACCTATGCCGCAATAAAGATCGAGCAGACGAAGCTCGGAGGCATTATCTCCGAGCAGTCCCGCCGCTGTGCGGCAAAGCAACTCGGCGGCATCGTGATTGACCTGATAGAACGCCGCCGGAGATATTTCCATCTCCATACCGCAGAATATATCTGTGAGCGCGGGCTTACCGTAAACGGTGCGGTATTCCCTGCCCGTTATCACATTCGTGTTCCCGCGGTTTATGTTTACAAGCACGCCGCCTATCGCCGGGAATGCCTTTGTGAGATCCTCGGCTATCGCCGCGGCGCCCGGCAGTGCGTCGCCGTTTATGACGACCGTCACCTGCACCTCTCCGCTTCCGACACCGAGACGCAGGTAAAGATGGCGCAAAAGTCCCTTTCCCGTCATCTCATCATAAACGGTCAGACCGTCGCGCTCGGCACGGCAGCAGAACCACACCGCGATATCGCGGAACACCTCGGGATGGAGCGAGCAATCCTCGTAGCCCGCCACGCGGTGGGTCCCGGAGGCGTAAAAACCCGCACGTATGCCGTTTTTGGTCATGACGAAACGGTACTGCGCCTTGTTGCGGCATCCGCGTGTACGCGGCGTACCGTAAGCGTCCCGCACGCAAAGCACGGGGAGGACGTTCACTCCGTCAAGCCCAGCCTTGCGGAACTCGGCGGCGACCGCGGCGCGTTTAAGCTCCAGCTCGCTGTCGTATTTCAGAAATCGGTAGGCACAGCCGCCGCAACTCGCAGGCGCGGTGCAGAACGGCTCCGGCTCACGCTCCGCAGATTCCCTTATTATCCCGTCGAGCCGCGCGACGCAATAGCTTTTTGTGACCTTGATGACCTTCGCCCGCACGCGGTCGCCGCTCACGGCTCCCGGCACGAACACGACCATGCCGCCGTCCGGCTCGCCCTCGGGTATCCGACCGACGCCGTATCCCAGGTTTGAGACCGCGCCGATATCCAGCACGGTAATATCGTTTTTACGCATATCGTAAGCTGTCAGAGGTAAAATTCTTCGCCGTTATCAAGGCAAAGACAGCCGAGTCTGCCGCCGTGCGCCGCACCGCAGTCAAGCTCGATGCGCCCGTCATATCTTGCGATCTTGGTCGAACCGTCAAATGCCGCGCCGTCATGACGTGCGCCGCACACCATCACCATTCCGGGAAATGAAAGCGCCACATCACCGTCCGCGCAAAAGGCTCCGTCGGGGTAGCTGTCAAGGTCGCGTCCCTCTGAATAGCCATTGATACCGGTATGAACGAGCAGATAGTCCACCTCGCCGACATGCACGGTGTCGTACTGCGCCATATCCGAGAGATAATCGAGCACGCCCTCCTTCATATCGGCGTCAAGAGCGCGGAAGGCGTCAAGTGCAACACGTCCGCCGCTTGCCGCCCAGCTATTCATCTCGGCGATAAACGTGCTGTCGGGCGTCTCGCCGCTTTCGAGCATACGTGAAAAGCCGGAAAGCATTTTTGCGGTCGCCGCATCGCGGTCGCCCGCGACGGGCCAGATATTCTCGCGGCAGGAAAGATCGCAGAGCAGCTCCATAGGCTCCTCTCCGGTGTCTGAAATGTCGCCGAGGAGGAACATAACATCCTTTTTACCGAATGATATTTTTTCAAGCATACGGAGAAAATCCGAATAACAGCCGTTGAGGCATGACATTACATAGGTCATTGGTGTAAAGTACCTTTACCTTTCATTGTTTATTATATCAGAGTATCCGCGCGGGACAACCGGGGTCCACGACCGTCACTTCGGCGTCCGGCGCCGCCGCAAGGACCAACCGGCGCAGTATGTCTGGTGCATGGCGTTCGGTGTAATAGTGCCCAAGCCCGATACAGCAGATACCGAGCACACGGGCAAGCTCAAGAGTATGATATTTGAATTCTCCGCCTATGATCGCGTCAGCACCGCACTCCGCCGCTGCCGTAACAAAATCCGAGCATGAGCCGCTGACGACCGCCGCGCGGCTTATCGTTCGCTCGGCGCATGAAACGACCGCGCATGGCGATCCGAGCCTTGCTTTTGCTACCTTGGCGAGCACTTCACCGCTCATAGGAGCCGAAAGCAATCCGATGCGACCAAGCCCGCAGGCTTCGGGTATACCGAAGCGGACGATACTTTCCGGCGCAAAAACGCCGAGGAGCGCACAAAGCGAATCGTTCATCCCGCCCTCGGCGGCATCAAGACGCGCGTGAAGCGACATTGCCGCTATCCCATGCGCCGCAAGCTCGGCGCGCGCAAGGTACTGAGGGCTGCCCTCCTCCGGCTCGCCGCCGTAAAGCATTGGGTGATGCGTAAGAAGTATGTCCGCGCCCGCGCCGACTGCGGCGCGCGCGGTAAATATATCGGCGTCAAGCGCCACGGCTACACGTTTTACCGGGCGGTCGCCGTCCGGCATGAATGCCACGCCGTCAAAATCCTCACAGCCCGCAAGCGGCGGGACCGCAAGCTCCAGAGCATGGCAAAGATCAGCAGTTTTCAACATGATATTCAAAGGTCCCTTCTCCGCACAGCGCGGCTGCAAGCGCCTCATCGGCTTCGGCGGCTGACAAGTCTCCGCCCTTGCGCTTTCCTGCGGCGCTGTATGAAAGCTCGCGTCCGAGACGCGCAACGTATCTGTCGCAAAGCTCGCCGCCGCGCGAAAGTATCATCGCTCCCGCAAGGAGCGACGCTTCGTCGGCGGTGCGACGCCTGCCGTCGTAATGCGCAACGATGATCTGATATATCCTTCCGCCGTCGTCATCGACCAGCCTTTCGTCGTCAATACAAAAGCCGCCCTCAAGCAGGAAGCGGCGCAAAGCCGCCTGACGCGTCATGGGCTGCAGGATCAGGCGGATGTCTTTATTTTTAATATATTCCGAATCGCCGAGGATGCGTGCGATAAGCTCGCCGCCCATGCCGAGAATAAAAATATCCTCCGGCGCGAGGTCGGCGGCTCCGTCCAATCCGTCGGCAAGCCGTAGCGTTATTCGGTCGCAAAGCCCCGCCGACGCAACATTTGCGGCGGCTCGCTCAAGCGGGCCGCGGTTTATATCGGTCGCCCAAGCGCCCTTCGACACGCCGCTCTCCACAAGATAAACCGGGAGATACGCATGGTCGGTCCCCACATCGGCGATGAATTTACCCTGTCTTGCGTATCCGGCGGCGGCACAAAGCCGCGCGCCGGGGGTCTTACCCATCATACGCTCAGTTCTCTTTACCGGTTTTGGCGGTAAGGAATTCGTTTATCTTTTTTACGAGCTCGTCGGCATCGGTACCGTGAACGGCGCATGCTTCCTCAATGGTCTCGCCGCGGGATGCGGGGCAGCCCAGGCAGTGCATGCCGATCTCAAAGAAAAATTTAGCGGTATCAATATCGTGATCGAGAACGTCGCCGATAACGGATTGCTTTGTTACAGTCATTTTTGCAATATTCCTTTCAATAAATGTAACTTGGTTTTGTACTACTATTATACCCAAATACGGTTGTAAAGTCAAGAGGAGCGGCAAATATTGCGGATAAAAAAGGAGGCGGCGCCGAAAACCCGTTTTGGGTTTAAGGCACCGCCTCGGTCACGTTATCATCTACCGGCGTTTTTTCTGCCGCTCAGGACATTCATAAGAATGTAAAGTCCCACAAAAAGAACTATCGCTCCGCACAGGACGGCATACATCGCACCGGTGCCGACCTTGCTGCCGAAGAAATAAAGGTTGCAGTCGATACTGTCGCGTATCGCCTCTATCACCTCGTCCGGAAAGCCCAGCCCGCTCATTTCCGCCAGCGAGCCGCGCAGTGCGTGGTTGCGGAGCAGTGACGTTCCGTATGTGCCGGGCAGGAAGGAGAGGACCTTCTGCAGTCCGTCCGAAAAGCTCGATATCGGCATATATGCGCCGCATACAAAGCCGTAGCCGGCGCTGACAACGGTCCCTACGGCGCTTCCCTGTCCGTTAGTTGAAAGCGGAAAGCTCACGCACGAGGAGAGAGCCGTGCCGAAAAGCACCAAAAGGACAACGTCAAGCAGGATAAGCAGTACATCGCCCGCCGAAAGATACCATCCGGTAAAAGCAAGGTACCCCATAGAGACCGCCGCGGCGGCAAGATTGACCGTAAGCGACGAAACGAGCGTTGATATATAATATCCGAGCGCCAGAGCACCCGGCTTTACGGGGGCGACCGTAAGGTCGTGACGTGCGCCGGAGACCTTATCCTGTATCATCAGAAGATTTGAGCAGAACGCGACCGTGACACAGCTCACCGCCAGCAGCGACGATACGAGCTGACCGCCGACACAGCCGTTTATCAATGCCTCTGACACGGTAACGCCCGCGGCGTCAAGGGCGGAACGGAAGGAATCGACATACACATTCCGCAAAAATGTCGCATAAAGCACGAGAAGGATGACCGGTGTGATAAGAGATGTAAAAAACATCGCCTTATCCTTGAAATACAGCTTTGTGTTGCGCTTTATAAGCGCGCCGAGACCTGTCATTTTTCGGAACCTCCCGTCAGCTTTTTACCCGTCACGGCAAGAAAAACATCGTCCATCTTGCCCTTTGTTATCTCAAAGTCCCGAAAAAGTCCGGGATGCTTTATTATCATTTCGGTCGCCGCGGCGGTGTCCGGAACCGTCACGCGCCATGCTTCGCGAAGCGGCTCATACGGCGCGCCGAGCTGTTTTACCTCATCCTCGCCGATGCCGTAAACCGTTATAAAATCGCCGGTATAGGTATTTTTCAGCTCAAGCGGCGTCCCGTGCGCGGCTATCCTGCCGCGGTCGAGAATGACCACGTAATCGGCGTCCGCCGCCTCCTCCATGTAGTGAGTCGTCAGAAAAACCGTCATCCCGCGCTCGCGGCGCAGGGTCCCGATAACGCGCCAGAGCGTGGTGCGCGTCTGCGGGTCAAGTCCGGTCGTAGGCTCGTCAAGTATCAGTATTTTCGGCTCGTGAAGCAGCGCACGCGCGATATCTATGCGGCGGCGCTGACCGCCCGAGAGCTTGCCGAGAGGACGCGACAGAAGATCGCCGAATTCAAGAAGCCCGGCAAGCTCTGCAAGACGACGTCTGAACGCCGCGCCGTGAATTCCGTAAAGCGCCGCGCGGCTTTCAAGATTATCGGCTACGGAAAGCTCCTTGTCAAGCACCGAGCCCTGAAAAACTACACCAAGCGTCCGCTTTACGCGGTCAAGCTCGGTATCGATATCGGCGCCGTCAATCGACACGCTGCCGCTGTCCTTGGTGAGCTGACCGCATATTATGTTTATCGTCGTTGACTTTCCCGCGCCGTTCACACCGAGGAAGGCGAAAAGCTCACCCTCTCCTACGCGGAAGCTGAGGTCATCGACCGCTTTTACATCACCGAATGATTTGCAAAGGTGATCTATACGAATTATATTTTCCATTTATCATCCGACGCGATATCGCACGCCCGCATCAAAGCGAGGCGAATATCGCTGCTCCTTTCGTTTTATGCCAGATCGCAAGCAGGACCGCAAGCACCGCCGCCAAAGCATCGACGATGAGGAGATATACGGTCGAGCCGAGCCATCTTCCGAGGGCAAAATACAACCCCACAAATACAATGGTGCAAAGGAATCCGCCGAACACGGACACGGTAACTGCCATTCCCTGCTTTATCGGCGTTATTTCGCTGGTCCACGCAAGATTGGGCATTCTGAGCCCCAGGAAAGAATCGAACAGTGCCACGAGCAGTACGTAAAGCCCCACTGTCAGCACCGACAGAAGGATCTGAAGCGCCGTCATGCGGCACACGATCGCCACGCAGACCACAGCGAAAAGCGCGGGGATCCCGGTAAGGAGCAGCTGCACCGATATCTTGGCGCGCAATACCTGCCACGGGACTACCGGCAGAGACTGCACGAGCCACAGGCTTTTACCCTCCAGCGAAACCGACGGAGCGACCATATTATTCATTGAAGCAACTGTGCAGACAGCCGCAATAAAAATAATATTTGTCACATCCGGCAGCCACGCAAGGTTCTGCCCCATCATTGCCGCCAGATCGTTCCCCTTTATGAGCATCAACACGCCCAGCACGGGAAGCATAAGCACGCCCATGCCGCAGTTCAGCATATAATTGGGACTTGAGGTAAAGCGGGAAAATTCCTTTTTGAGGAGTGCCGCGTCAACACTGCCGCGCCTGAGCGTACCTTCCACGTACCTGCGCTTTGCCACCGGTCCGGAGGATGTTACTATCCTGATAAAGCTGCGTGATATGAGCCACCACATAAGACCGAACAGCGCAAAAACGACCGCAGTCGCAATGAGCATTGCCAGCCAGTCGCCGGTGCCGACTCTGCCGAAAATGTAAATGGGATACGCCGCGCCCTTAATCTTTTCTCCGTACAGCACGGCATTTTCGGCGAGGTCTGTAATGATCTGTCCAGCCTTGCTATAGAAGAAGTAATACGCGGCGATAAATACCAGTGATACGATGACGGTGATGAAGCTCTTGTTTTTCAGCTTCAGGCTTATCTTGGCGACCACCCAGCCGAGAGCCGCGGAAAGCGTGAGCACAAAAACCGATATAAGGAACACGGAGAGCAACGCTCCGACGACTGCCGAAACAGTCAGAGGCGCAAAAATGAGGTAGACTGCCACGGCAGGGATCATTACAACGCCGGAGTACATGAGTCCCATAAGGTAAACGGCGAGCAGTCTTGACGTCATAATGACGCGCACCGGTATCGGCATGGAAAGCAGCAGGTCGTTATCCTTGGCAAGATAAAGCCCCGCATATGTGTTGAAAACACTGCCAAAGGCGCCGAGGAATACCGCCATAAGCCCCATTATAGCAAAGTAAAGCCAATCCATTCCCACCGAGACCATGGAAACGCAGAGTCCGAGCGAAACGAGTGTGAAGATCCCGCCGCACAACCCGACCATAAGGACGGCAAAAAAGATAAGATACGCCACTGTTGCGCCCTTTGAACGTGCGCGATTCTTTTTTGCGTCATAAAAATAGCTTTTGAATATCTCAAAAAGCTGTTTTTTTACAAGCACGCGAAGCATGGATCAGCCCTCCAGTTCAAGGAACACATCCTCAAGCGAAGCGTCTCCCCTGACCTCTTCCATAGTACCGGAGCGTATCAGCCTTCCGCCCTTGATTATAGCAACCTTGTCGCACAGCTTTTCAGCCACCTCAAGAACGTGCGTTGAGAAGAATATCGCCCCGCCCGCGTCGCAGACCTCGCGCATCATGCCCTTGAGCAGGTGCGCCGCCTTGGGATCAAGTCCCACAAAGGGCTCATCCATGATTATCAGCCTCGGCTGATGTATCCACGCCGCGATTATCGCCAGCTTTTGCTTCATACCGTGCGAATATGCGGCTACCGGCTGACCAAGATCGCCGGTTATCTCGAACATATCCGAATACTTATGTATACGTTCGGTACGCATGTCGGCGGGGACGCCGAATATATCCGCAATGAAGTTCAGATACTTTATACCGGTCATGTACTCGTAAATATCCGGATTATCGGGGATGTACGCTATCTTGCGCTTGCAGGTCAGCGGATCTGCCTTTATCGATGTGCCGTCTATCAATATCTCTCCGGCGTCGAACTGAAGTATCCCCACCACCGATTTGAGAGTGGTCGTCTTGCCCGCGCCGTTATGACCGATAAAGCCGTATATCTCGCCGGGCTTTATCTCAAGGCTCAGGTCATCTACGGCTTTTTTCTCGCCGTACTGTTTTGTAAGATGTGTGATCTTAAGCATATTATCTCTCTTTCCCGCCGCGCGCCATGCGCCGCGGCGTCTGATTTTTACTGTTGTGCGCTACCGAACCGCAGGCAAAGCCCACGGTACACATCGGTGAGCATGCGGCTTATCTGCTCCTCGTCAAAATCGAGGTAGGATGTGGCAAGCATCGATGCGATGCCGTGTACGAAGACCCACATTTCAAGATGAAACAGGTGCGCCTCATCATCACTCAAATGCAGCTTTTCCTTCAGCATTTCGATAAGCGGGGTACTTTCAATGTCCCTTTTTTCGGTTTCGGCGCCCGAGCGCTCATGCATGAAAAGCAGCATGAAAAGCTCCCTCTCCTCCTTTGCGAACCGTATGTATGCCATACCGCTCGCTTTGTATGGGGGGTATTCACTGCCTGCCATGTATTCCTCAAGATATTTGCGGTGAAGCTCAAATGCCGAGCGTACCACCTCGTCCTGCAGCTCCTCCATGTTTTCAAAAAGGCTGAACACCGGCTTTGACGACGAACCGAGCTTTTCGCCCAGAGCGCGCGCCGTTACAGCCGCGAACCCGCGCTCACGCGTCAGCTCGATCGCTGCATTTATCACCTGTTCTTTTGTAAACATAAAATTTCGCGGCATAGCCACCTCCGTAAGGAAACTAATGTTGCGCTACATATGTTTCCTTAATACAGTGCATTATATTATATCGTTTGCGCGTCCGGTTGTCAACAGTCATTTATTATTATTTTTTAGTTATTATACTCAAATGGCGCGGCGTCGAATGATCGAAAATAGGGCTGCCCAAAAATTCGGATCGAATTTTTTTAAAGCCCATGATTTATTTTTCCGCAACGTCGGCGGAGGGGATATCGAGCGAATACGCAAGTCCCACGGCGGCATATACCGGCAGAATGAAGAACTCGTCAAAGAACAGCAGGTCGATCCCCATCCACGGCATGGCAACGCCGATACAAAGCATTGCCGCTATGCGCAGATCGGGCTTTGCGCTGCCGTAAAAGCCGAATGCATCCCTTACCGTGCGCCACAGCCATGCGGCAACAAACGGCAGACCGACTATCCCGAACTGATATACCGCCTGAATTATCGTATTGTGCGAAGCCTTTCCGTTCAGAGTCACGCTTGTATAGCCCTCGCCAAGCAGCGTGAGCAGCCAATTGGAACGGAATTCACGCAGGTACGACAGCCACAGCTCGGTACGTCCCGTGGTGAGCTCGGAAAGGTTCGAAGCGTATGCAAAGCGCGTGTCGATTATCGCCCAAAGCTGTTTGAACGCCGATGACGACAGCACTACGACTGCGGCACACAGCACACCGACCAGAAGGCGCACTCTGCCGGAGCCGCGGTTGCGTTTTTCCATCAGCACCGGTATCCATGCAAAGAACAGGCAGGCAGTGACCAGCACGAATGATTTGGATGCCGAAAGCAGTCCGCAGTAGATAAGCAGGACCGTAACGACCGCCCAAAGAAGCCTGCGCATACGTTCCTTCTCGCGGCAGAGGATGAGAAGAACGCCCGCAAGGCATGCCGTTATCTGCGCGGAATAGAAGTTCGGGTCGCTGTAATAGCCGGAAAGACGCGTGATCTTGAGGTACGAATCGACCCTTATATATTGCGATATATTCTGAAATCCTATGACCTGTCTTGCGGACAGTGCCGCAACGATTATGCCGCACGAGAAGAAAAGCGTAAGTGCGTCAAACGACAGCCGGCGTCCGCACCCGCGCACCACGCACGGGAAAAGCAACAGCACGGCGATAAAGTATATATATTCGTTTGATATGTGATGCCCGTTCAGCGTCTTGGCGACGAGCGTAATAAGCAGGACCGACGAGGCGGTGATGATCTGATAAAGGCTCATGGACAGTCTTTTTTTCAGCAGGCATATAAGGCAGATCGCAAGAACACCGATAGTAAAGAATGATATGCTTCCGCGATACAGGCGCAGCAACGGACTCCACGGCAGGAAATACAGCAAGGTATGGAACGCCATGTCGCGCATACAAGCCCATGCAGCAAAAGCAAGGAACCCGGCAAGAACGGCAAAAATGAGTACTCTGTTGCCGATTATCTGCGCGACGCAGACAGCCACCGACACCGCCAGACACCCGGCAAGCGCCGTGCCCTCTCTGCGCGACACGACAGCGCCGCTTTTGATATTCAATGTATTTCCGGTAAGTGCATCGTTCATGAAATTATACCTTCAAATTCCCCGACAGCCGCTGAGTTGTCGAATTTCATCTTGCGTAGGGCTGCCTTTTTTTCATCTATAAGCTGCGCGTTGCCGATCAGCCGCTCTATCCCGGATGAGATCCCCTCTTCGGAATTATCGCAAACCCATCCACGCCCGCGTTTTGTTACCATCACCTCCTCCGATGACGTGCGCGTGGTCCGTATCGGCGTACCGAGGCTCGCAGCCTCATCTATCACCATCGGCGCAGCCTCCGAGAACGACGGGATGAGGAGCACGTCCGCCGCGCGCATATATCCGTACGGATCGTCAAGCTCACCGGTCAGAAGCACGCGCCCGTCAAGTCCTGACGATGCCACAAGCGTCCGGGCTGCCGAATGCTCGGCGCCGCCCCCGATCACATAATATCTCACGCCGCTCGCGCGCTCGCCCATTGACGCTATCGCACGTATAGCGCGGAGTATCCCTTTTTCCCTGCCGAACCTTGCGACCGTCACGATATTCAGCCGGTCATGAGTCATTTCGACCGCCGCCTCATCAGCCATACGGCTGATCTTACCGAAGTCGTGACAATTGTGAACAACAGCGACCTTATCCGCCGCCTGCGGCATAGCGGCTACAAATGCATCACGTACGCCCTTCGAGCATGCCGCTATGGCATCAAAGCCCATGTATATATCGGCATTATATGCCGGTGAAGGATTTATACTTCCGTAATCGCAGTGAAGAAAGGTGATTTTTTTCTTCGCATCGGTACAGCGAAGCGCGAACTCATTGCAGCCACCGTAAAACGCTCCGCGCGCGCCGCTGTGCAGGTAGGATATCACCGCATCGTATCCGGTGAGCTTTTTTTCAAACGGCAGGATGAGTCCGAGCAGCTTTTTTCTGCCGATCACGCGTGTGAGCGCGGCAAGCGACGCGCGCGCTGCGCGCTCACGTGCCGTCCCGGTATCGTTTTTCGTCATTCCGAAAAACCTGACGCATGACGCGGGAGAAATGACCTTCACATCAGCGGGGATATCCTTCATAAGTCCCCCGCCCGGATAAAAAAGGAGCAATGTGACATCATAGCGCGAATGTATCTCGCCGAGCAGATTGACAAGCGACTTCTGCACGCCGCCGATATGCATATTATTGTTTACGATCAGTAGCTTTTTCATTTATTCTTCCGTATGCCCGGAGCGCCCGGCGCTTGATGTATATCTGAGGAAAGCCGCCGATAACAGCACTATCGGAACAGCCACTGCGGCAAACACGCCGAATCCGCACAATACCCAGCGAAAATAATTCTCGATATTCACATGACGGATGATGCGGTCTCCGAGCGCGATACATCCGCCGAGCAGCGCAACAGCGCCGAAGGAGCCGAGCGCCATGCGCGCGACCGGAACGCCGAGAATGTGTTTTGACGAATATATCATGTAGAATATTCCCCTGAAGACAGTCGCGGCAAGTGTTCCGACGGCTACGCCGACGAGCGGATCCCACCTTATGAGGATGCACGAAAGCACGATATTTATCAATGCCTCGCCGTATGCTCCCCACCGCGTGCGGCGAAGGTGGTTTGCAGCCACAGGCAGACTTGAGCACGGCAGCATTATGCAGCTGACAGCCTCAGCCATGAGCAATATCACCGCAAACACAGGCTGGATATAATCGGCATCGGTGATGCCGGCGGTATACAGTCTTACAAACGGAAGAATGAGTATTCCCGTGCATCCGAAAAGTATCACCGACGCCGCGGAAAGCAACACCTTATACCGCACATACGATCTGCGCAGCATTTCGGTCTTGCCCTTGGCTATCATCTCGCCGAACGCCGCCTCCATGCCGCCGGAGAAGGATTCCGTTATTGCACGGATGCTGTTTATCACAAGGCTATACACCGAATACACCGCCACGAACCGCGCGTTGGTAAGCAGCGTCAGGAGCACGACATCCGTATTCGTGTGAAGAAAATACGCAAGATGCTGTCCGATCCCCGTCCACTTCTGGTCGAGAGTGACCTTTTTTTCCGTCTTGCGCAGTTTACCGTAATGCCGTCTCACATACAGCGAATACAGGACCGGACGCGCAACGAAAATAAGGCTGCTGCCGAGCTTTACCCATATGAGATCGCTTTTTATCCATACGAGAGCGATCACAGCCGCGGTGTTCAGTACCGTCGTTGACGCCGTTATTATATTGTTTATATACTGGCGCTGATCCGCTACGATAAGGGTGAGATTGGCAAGTCCGCCCATATACTTTGCAAGCGTTGCAAGGCTGATTATGATAACGAGCGCAAAAATATACGGTCTTGAGAAAAGCGTTACATGGGCTATATCCTTAAACGCAACGCCGAGAACGATGCTGTAAACGACAAATGCAATGGCAACATAGCCGAAGAAGGTCTTTATTGCATTATAAACACCGCTTACGGTATCCTTGTCGCCGAGCGCCAGCGGCTCGTACAGTCTTGCGCGCGCAACGCCGCCGATCCCGCTTTCAAGCAATGTGACATATGACAGGAACTGCGCTATCGAAACCGTTATTCCGTATGCCTCCGAGCCGAACGAGCCTATCAGTATACGCGGCATGATGATCCCGCAGGCTGTTGTCACAAGCTGGCTTATCAGCGTTGTGACTATATTCAGTTTTCGCTTTTCAAGCGTGGATCTCATCTTCAACTCCGTCAAAGCCGCATGGCAGCCGCCGCCAGCATTATTTTTTCCTTTTTTGAAAGCAGTACGCTTCCGCGGTACTTGAGCGCATCGCTCATTATAACGTCACGCCACGGGTAACGCCTGAAGGCGCGACGCTCGTCGGTGGTTTTCAGCCTTTTCCGAACGCCGTAATAGACACTGAGATAGTTTCTGAGGTAGTATACGAAAAACCTCTCAAGACTTGCGCTGTCGTCCATTCCCCAGCGCTTCATGTATTCCAGAACAAGGCCGAACATTTCTCCCGCCATCATTCGCTTTATCGACTCCACGCCGCAGCTTCGCATGGCGCTTCCCTCTCTGTGATCGTATCTGTAAAGCCGGTCCGAAATATATTTTATTTTTTTTGCCGCAGTGACCGGATAAAGCAGGCGCGCCTTATCCTCACCGCAGCACGTGCCGCAGAATGCGGAATAATCCGTTGTGTCGCCCTCAAACAGTCCGCGTCTGAACACCTTCGTACACAGCGAATTGCTGTCGTTTGAAAACGCAAGGCTCTGCCGCAATTTTTCCACGGCTACCGCCCCGGCGCTGTCGCAAAGCTCTCCTATGCTGCGTCCGGTCGGCATGCCGTTCTCGTAAATGCTTCCGCAAAACATAAGGATATCCGTGTCACCGTCCGCGAGCGCTTCGCGGATAATGCTCATACTGTCCGCTTCGATCGTGTCGTCACTGTCAACGAACATCAGATACTCACCGCGTGCCGCCGCTATCCCCTGCTGTCTTGCCGCAAATTGACCGCCGTTCTCACGGTGGATAACGCGCACGCGTCCATCCTTTGCCGCAATGCTGTCAAGCAGACCGGCGCTGCCGTCATCCGAGCCGTCGTCAACGGCTATGATCTCGATATTCTTCGGGTCATGCGCGAGCACGGAGCCCACTGCCGCCGCCAGGGAGCCGACTGCGTTATAGACCGGTATTATCACCGATATGCTGAAATCGTTCATTTCTTCCCCACAGTACCGGCGTATTCCCTGCCGCCTTCGGTCATGTATCCGAACGCCTCGCCAAGTCTTACGCTTTTGCCGAATTTATGTCTGTAACGCACAAGGAATCTCAAGGCGTACAGCCGCCAGAGCACCGGGTGCAGTGCGGCATAAAGCGCGCCCTTATCGGTAAAAAATTTGCGGTCATAGCCTTTGAACCATGTAGATTCGGCGCTTTGATCTATCTCGGCGAGCGCATACGGGACCGCATATATTTTAAGCCCGTGTGAAAGGCAATCCTGTAAAAAAAGAGTGTCCTCGCCGGAGCCGTACATGGCGCCGCCGCCGAACAAAAGGCTGAACCGTATACCCGCAGCCATGACCGCATTCCGCTTCAGCGCTATCCGCGCGGCGCCGTAACGGGCATAATTTCCGCGGCGTACGCGTGTGATTTTTTTATTTATATAACGCACGGGGCGTTTTTCTATCAAATTAAATACAAGGACATCGGCATCGGGGCATTCTTCAAATGCGCGCGCCGCTATCCGGGGACAGTCATCGACGAATTTCATATCGTCGTCCGCAAGAATGCATATATCCGCCTCCGAGCTGTCAAGAAGCAGATTGCGGTTTTTCCCCACACCGCGCTCGGCGGTGTTGAGGTAGGTTATCCGACACCCGTTAAGTTCAAAGGTCTCCGTGCTGTTGCGTCCGCATTGATTGCCGATAAGAGCATCGGTACGGAGGTTCATTTTTGCCGCAAGCGAATGATCATGCTGATCGACCGCGGCAACAAGCGTCTCGATTTTCATTGTGTTTTACGTAGTGTCGGATCGACGCGCTGGGCGCGCCGGTCCGACACATGTGTTTTGCTTCGGATCGGTTTATCCGATCATTTTTCCGTCGGCATCGAAGTAGTACATACCGCCTTCAATACCATAGTTGTTTTCACCGACCCACATGGTGGCGTCGCTGTACATCTTGCCGCTGTTTGCATTGAACATATAATATTCGCCGTCAATGCAGGTAAAGCCGCAATCAAGTACATCATCGGTGTAGTGATAGGTGCAGCCGTCGCCGCCGGTAACAAAGCCGGTGCGCAGGAGCTTGCCGTTCTCGTCAAAGTATCTCCAATATCCCTTTTCGGGGATGAGACCGTTCTTCTGGCTCGCCCAGATCGCGGCGCCTCTTGCAAGCTCGCCGCTCGTCTGTGCATAGTAAAGATCGCCGTCAAACTCATTAAGACCGTTTGTCAACTTAACGCCGTCGATCGTGAGATAGAGCTTACCATTCTCCTCGACTATCTTCTTAACGCCGGTCTCAAGGTCCGGAACGAACATCTTGCCCTCGGCATCGAAATAATGCAGACCGATCTCTACGCCGTAGTCGTTAGCCGGGACCCACATGGTCGCGTCACGGTACATCTTACCGCTGCCCGCGTTGAACATGTAGTAGTCATCGCCGAGCTTGGTAAAGCCGCGTACAAGATCGTCATTGTCGTAATAGTAAGTATATCCGTCGCCGGCATCGACAAAGCCGGTGCGCAGGAGCTTACCGTTCTCATCGAAGTATCTCCAGTAGCCCAGCTCGGGAATGAGACCGTTCTTCTGGCTCACCCATATGGCAGCACCGGTAACAAGCTCGCCGGAGGTCAGCGAATAGTAGAGCTCGCCGTCAAGCTCGTTAAGACCGTTGGTCATCTTTACGCCGTCGATCGTGAGATAGAGCTTACCGTTCTCCTCGATTATCTTCTTGACGCCGGTCTCAAGGTTCGGTACGAACATCTTGCCGTCTGCGTCGAAGTAGTGCATTCCGATCTCTACGCCGTAGTCGTTAGCGGGGACCCACATGGTCGCGTCGCTGTACATCTTACCGCTGCCCGCGTTGAACATGTAGTAGTCATCGCCGATCTTGCTGAAGCCGCGCACAAGAGCGTCATTGTCGTAGTAATAGACATATCCGTCGCCGCCGGTAACAAAGCCGGTGCTCAGGAGCTTACCGCTCTCATCGAAGTATCTCCAGTAGCCCAGCTCGGGGATAAGACCGTTCTTCTGGCTTGCCCAAATCGCAGCGCCTCTTACCAGCTCGCCGCTTGTCAGCGAGTAGTAAAGGTTGCCCTCGAACTCGTTAAGTCCGTTGGTCATCTTTACGCCGTCAATGGTGAAGTAGAGCTTGCCGTTTTCTTCGATTATCTTCTTGACGCCGGTCTCGAGGTTCGGTACGAACATCTTACCGTCGGCAGCGAAGTAGTGCATACCGGTCTCCACGCCGTAGCTGTTGACGCCTACCCACATGGTCGCATCACGATACAGCTTACCGCTGCCCGCGTTGAACATATAGTAGTCATTGCCGATCTTGGTGAAGCCGCGCACAAGAGCGTCATTGTCGTAGTAATAGACATATCCGTCGCCGCCGGTAACAAAGCCGGTGCGCAGGAGCTTACCGTTCTCATCGAAGTATCTCCAGTAGCCCAGCTCGGGAATGAGACCGTTCTTCTGGCTTGCCCAGATAGTTGTTCCTCTTACCAGCTCGCCGTTTGTCTGCGAGTAGTAGAGGTTGCCCTCGAACTCGTTAAGTCCGTTGGTCATCTTTACACCGTCAATGGTGAAGTAGAGCTTACCGTTTTCTTCGATTATCTTCTTGACGCCGGTCTCAAGGTTCGGCACGAACATCTTGCCGTCGGCATCGAAGTAATGCATACCGCTTTCAACTCCGTAATCGTTTGCGCCGACCCACATAGTGGCATCGCAGTACATCTTACCATTGCCTGCGTTGAACAGATAGTAATCATCGCCGATCTTGGTGAAGCCCTTTACGCGAACGTAATCGTTGAAATAATATCTTTCGCCGTCGATGACAGCAAAGCCGTTGCCCACGATAAGTCCGTTTTCATCGCAACGGTACTTACCGGTCTCAAGCGCGCAGTCCTTCTGAGCGGTGGAGCTATCCACATAGCAGCTCATGTTTACATAAACCTTGCCGCGCGTTGCGGAATAGATCAGTCCGCGGTCGGTCTTTATCACGCCGTAGAATGTCTTGCCGTTTTCATCGCAGTAGTAAAGCTCGCCGCGATATTCAAAGAAGCCGTTGCAAAGACCGGTCATGAGTCCCGTCGTTTCGTCAAAATGATACCACGTTACGTCCTTTACGTTATCGGTAACGGTATGAGCGTTGCCGTATGCAACGTATCCGTTTACATCGATCCAGTATGTTCCCTCTTCAAGGGTGACGAATCTGCGGAACCACGACTCGCCGGCAACAAAGTACTTTGTGCCGTTTGCGTCGGTGCGGAACGCGCCGCGCACGAGCTTGCCCTGGTCGTTGAAGGTATAGGTGAGTCCTCTCACGGTACGCACACCGGTATACATCGTATAGTCGGATGTGTCGAAATAGTAGAAATATGACTGTCCGTCGCTGTCCGCTATCGAGATCCAGCCGGAAACCAGCTCGCCCATTCTGGCGTAGTAGCTCTTTCCGTCGTTTTCGAATATTCCGGTGAATTTGTCGCCGCACACACCGTTTTCATCAAAGATGTACCAGTATACGCCCGTCTCGCCGGAAACATAGCTCGGCAGCTTATGGATGCCCGTAAGCGCCTCGCCGTTGCGCCAGTAGTACCAGACGCCGTTTTCTCTTGCCCAGCCGTCCTTGACATTCTTCTTGACCTTGAAGTTATCGGTGAAGTCGGCAATGTTGTTGGCAAAGTGCGCGCCGTAGTCGCCTGCAAGATTTTCGCTGTTGTCATACGGATAAAGACCGTACTTGATCTGATACTCTTCCTGCGATGCCAGCGATTTGAGCACATGGAAGTGAGCGTAGATATCGTAACTGAGGTCTCCGCTGACCGAAATGTCAAGCAGACCGTCGCTATCCCATGCCGCGCCGTCGCTCATTATGAGTCTGAGTCCGCTCAGCACGCACAGCGGGTTGGCAGTTGCGGGATTTATCGGCTCGCCCTGTGCAATGAAGTTGCACACGACCGTCAGCTTATTGCCCTCCGTGGTCGCGGAGGTGAGGGTGAAGTACTCATTGGCAAGGCGCATTGACGAAGTGTCGATCGTCACGCCCTCCGGGACATTCAGCGTTATCGTTACCGTGGTCAGCGGGCTGATACGCTCTGCAAGCTGAAGCAGGAAGTCCCACGCCGTGCGTCCCTCCTGATCGCCGCCGGGAAGCATGTAAAGAAGTGACGTCAGCTTATCCGGTATCGGCATTTTGGACATATCGACCGCAAAGGTATATACTGCGGAAGCATTTGCATCCGAATTTACGAGGTAGTAAACGCCCTCGCCCCAACTGTATGAGGAGTCGGGCATCTCTCTGCGCCATGCAAAGAGTCCGTTGCCGCCGGTCGCATTGTTGAAGTCAAAGTTTGCTTCGTCACTGCGGTAGAGGTAAACCGTGGTCTTTGTTGCGCTCGCAAGTGCTACGCTGATGGCGGCATTCTGCGCCTGAATGGCTGCCTGCTCGTCACTGTAACCGTTTTTCTTCGCTTCCTGATACGCCTTGACGTACTCCGCATTTACAAGCTGCTGGAATTCGCCGAGCTTGCTTTGGAGAATCGCGCCGATCGTAAGCGTGCGGAGGCTTCTTGAAGCTGCGGGCGTAAAGGTAAATCCGCTTATCACACCCGCCTCGGGGTATTCGAACACAAGCTCGGTCTTGGTCGTGTTGACACTGCCGCCCTCGATCTCGCCTATGGACTGAAGCGTTATCTTGAGGTATCCGAACACCACGTTGCTCGAATTTATCTTGACGACGTTTCCGTTATAGGTCGCCTCGATGGGCAGCTCGGAAGGCTCGCCGTACACAGCGTTTATGCTGTTCTTGGTGAACTTGAGCTCGGTGGGTTCAACTACGTGAAGTGTTTTCGCGCCGAGGAGCGTACCGTCGGCAGCAATGAGCTGCACCTGAACGTCTCCGACCGCGATAGCGGTGAATATACCGTTTTCGATCTTACCGATGGTCGCATCCGACACGCGCAGTGTTGCGCCCTCGGGGATATCGATAGCGCCGCCTGTGGATGTTGCGCCGTATGCTTTTACGGCAAGCTCGGTACCGACAGACAGATAATCGTAATCAGCCGATATAACGGCATGGTCGAACTCTGTTGACGGTTTTGCGGTAGAAACTATGAGAAGCGACGAGCTTACCGAACGCTCGTATCCGTCAGAGGGACGGTTCACGACCGACACGTTCTCCTCGCCTTCTCCCTTGGCGGCAAAGGTGGATGATCCGCCGCCGTCAAGGTTGAGAGCCGCAATGCATCCGGCATCAAACATTATCTGCGCGATCTCGATACCGCTTCCGCCTGCCGAGAAGGGCTCCTGTCTGCCGTCAAGCACCATAAGCACTACCTGACCATCGTATGTGATACCGACGCAGGTGCGCGATGCACGGGAGTTATAATAATCGCTGGTGGTATTGACCGCGATCTTGCCGTCCTTTACCAGCCACATAGATGCACCGACTGCTTCTTCGATTTCATCTTTGTATGCGTTCCACTCATCGGCTCCTCCTATGATAGGGGTACCGTCCTTGAGGATCGCAAAGAAGTTCTCGTCGCCAAGTCCGTGGTATTCAACACCGCCCATAACAAGCGCTCCGGCAGGGCAGCCGTTGCTCATGTTATAGAAGTCCGCATTCACACCGACAACGGTGCTGTAATTGGGGATATAGTTAGCCGCATCAGAGGGGTCGGTGTGCTTTCTCGCAGCCGCCGCCATCTGATCGATAACGCGGGACATCTTCCACGCGGAACCGTCATTGTTATTGTAGTTTGCGTAAACGCCTACATCGCCGCGCGACACATCGGCTTTTGCGATGTAATAAACGATCTGCTTATTGTCGGCGGTCATCGCCATCTTTATCTCCTGGGTTATACCGGGAGCCAGGACCGACGAGCTGCTTGAGAAAACCTTGTAATAGGGGTTATCGAGCTGTTCGCGCGAGGTCTCGTAAAGATAATCGGCAAATGCATAGCAGCATGCCATACGCAGGTCGGCATTCACACCATCGGGAATGTAAGTTCCCTCCAGCGTGCGTATACCCTCGTTGGCGCAGTATGTGTTGTATATCGCGTCGCGGATAGCCTCCTTGCCGGACACACCGTCAAAGCGATTTTCAAGGAAGAACTTTGCACGAACGGCATCGGTCAGGTTTACGGTGAAGTAATTCTTCATGACCGAGCTTATCGTGGTACCGTTTCCTATCTTACGAAGAATATAGAAAGCGTCAAGGTCGCCGTAAAGGTCAAGTATACCGAACGAATGCACCTCGGGCGCATCGTAAAGGAAATACTTGTCGTTGTTTGTGCGTATCTCGTACGCCATATCCTCAACGGTACCGGTCACGCCGGCGTTGGTCGTGAGCTGAAGAAGGTCGCAGATATCGCCCGCCCAGCTACCGAGGTCGGCTGTGTTCTGATTGCCGGTATGGTATGCCATATCCATGCACCCGAACATATGACCGAATTCAACTTCGTTCCCGTTGGGGAGAGTAAAGCCGCCGAGGTTGCGGAGCTTCCCTGCCGTTGTTCCGTTGGCGGCATCCTGCTCCGTAACGTAATTTGTGAAAGCTACCTTTTCCTCGCCGCAGAACGTTGTCCACGTGCCGGAGGTATACTTTTCGATACCGCAGCGAATGTAGTTTATCACAAGCGCTATCGCATCTTCGCCGGAATGCTCACGCACATACGCATCCGCATATCCCTCAAGAGTTGTGAGCGAGGTCAGAAAGTCGTTGTACTGAGTTATGTTAGGCGTTGACTCTCCGTCCGCAAACACCGAAAAAGGAATAACGGTACAAAGCGTAAAAAACGCAAGAACAAGCGCAAGAGCTCTTGATCCCGTTGTTCTTTTCATATAATAACTCCCTTCATTGCTTTATTTATGTTTGTTTTACAATTTCATCATAAAGCGCTAGTGGGGGTGCCGCGCCGTAGCGCGACACACCCATGGTTATTGTGTTTTGTGATATTTACCTGTTGTCGTTATTAAACTAACGTTCAGCGTGCCATCTTACCGTTGGCATCGAAGTAGTACATACCGCCAACGATACCGTAGTCGTTGGGACCGACCCACATGTTGGCATCGCGATACATCTTTCCGCTTCCGGCGTTGAAGAGGTAATACTCGCCGTCAATGCAGGTAAATCCGAGCGAGAGAACATCATCGGTGTAGTGGTAAACATATCCGTCGCCGCCGGTAACAAAACCGGTGTGAATGAGCTTACCCTCAGCGTCAAATGCTCTCCAATCGCCCTTGGCGGGGATGAGACCGTTCTTGTTGTCAACCCAGACGGTTTCGCCTACCGCAAGCTCGCCTGCCGCCTTTACATAGTAGCAGTTGCCGTCGATCTCATAGAGACCGGTGGGAGCGTATGCGCCGTCAATGGTAAGATACTTTTTGCCGTTTATGGTCACGATGGACTTTTTGCCGTTTTCGATGTCGGGAAGTACCATCTTACCGTCAGCACCAAAGTAGTACATACCGCCAACAAAGCCGTACTCGGCATTATCGGCTACCCACAGAGTTGCATCGCGGTACATCTTGCCGCTTCCAGCATTGAAGAAGTAGTAATCGTCGCCTATCTTTGTAAAGCC
>ENA-UOJS01000736-UOJS01000736.1-human-gut-metagenome-genome-assembly--contig:-C74-NODE-736-length-32379-cov-7.333251_pt1 | contig 32379 bp, 31 predicted proteins | sample MGYA00242355_ERZ723902 | MGnify/ENA metagenome assembly ERZ723902
TTTTCTGAGGTATCTTTTGTTCTTAGGGGCGGCATCCTCAACAGGAAGCGAGGAGGTCATAACTATGTTGACCTTATGGCTGTCGGCAAGCTCGTCAAGAGAGAGCAACAGACGCTCAAAAGCATCGCGATCATTGTTGCAGATGCGGAGAGCGGAGTCGATGAACACGTCGGTCACGTCGTGGTTGCTGGCAAGTATGCCCGCCACAAAGCCGTAAAGGGCTCCTGCGTCAAAGACATAGTACTCATCAACGTTGATAAGTCTGCATCTGTAATTTACATCGTAGCGGAGCTTTATACCCTTTTCGATGCACACGACCGAGCCTTCGCTCGCCTCGACCGCCTGATTGACCATTTCGATAAGAGTTTTGGTCTTGCCGGAGCCTTTGACTCCGATGAATAATTTAAGCATATGATTTTACCGTACCTTTCCCGGCCGTCTGCCGCAAGGCAAACGGAACGCGAAAAAAATGTATTTGGATAGCTCCTTTTTTTTCACGCCGGTGTCCGCGTGCCTCAAGGCAACGAACGGAGCATCCCCGCTTTTTCGGAATATTCTTCGCTGATTATATTATACACTATAAATTCCGAAAAATCAAGGGGTTTTCAGCTTTTTATCTGAGATCGGATCAGAGTCTTGACTTAAGGCTGGCAGTCATTTCTTCATAGCCGGGCTTACCGAGAAGAGCAAACATATTCTTCTTGTAAGCTTCAACGCCGGGCTGGTTGAAGGGGTTGACACCTAGCAGGTATCCGGAGATCGCGCAGGCAAGCTCGAAGAAGTAGATCATGTATCCGAGCGAGCGTGCAGAACGGTCGCGGAGCGTGAGCAGGATGTTGGGAACTCCGCCGTCAACGTGGGCAAGGAGCGTTCCCTTCATAGCCGTCTCATTAACATATGTGAGCGGCTTTCCGGCAAGGAAGCCCAGACCGTCAACATTTTCGGCATCCTCGGGGATCACAACAGCCTTTCCGGGATCTTCAAGCGAGATGACCGTCTCAAACATGGTGCGGTCACCGTCCTGGATAAACTGTCCGAGCGAATGCAGATCGGTCGAGAAAACGACAGAGGCGGGATAAAGTCCCTTGCCGTACTTGCCCTCGCTCTCGCCGAAGAGCTGCTTCCACCACTCGTTGAACATAAGCATATACGGCTCGTAGCCGACAAGTATCTCAAGCTTTTTGCCCTTGCGGTAAAGGATGTTGCGGAGCGCGGCATACTTATATGCGGGGTTCTTTTCAATGTCTGCGGAGGTAAGCTCGTGCATCGCCTCGGCAGCGCCGCCCATAAGCTCGTCAAGATCTATACCGGATACGGCAATGGGAAGCAGACCGACAGCGGAAAGCACGGAATATCTGCCGCCCACATCATCGGGAACGACAAAGGTCTCGTAGCCCTCGCGGTCGGCAAACGCCTTGAGCGTACCGCGGGCACGGTCGGTGGTCACAAATATACGCTCTGCGGCGCCGGATTTGCCGTACTTTTTCTCAAGCAGAGAGCGGAACACACGGAATGCCACCGCAGGCTCGGTGGTCGTGCCGGACTTTGAGATAACGTTTATGCATACGTCTCTACCCTCGCACAGCTCAAGCAGCTCGGAAAGATCGGAGGAGCTAATGTTGCAGCCGGAGAAGAATATTTCCGGCACGTCCTTGACAAGTCTGTTATGACGCGGCGACTTAAGGAACTCGATAACGGCGCGGGAGCCGAGGTACGAGCCGCCGATACCGATAACGATGAATATATCGCAGAGCTTTTTTATCTTTTCGGCAGCCTTTTTGATCCTGCCGAACTCGTCGTGGTCGTAATTTTCGGGGAGATCGAGCCAGCCGAGCATTTCGGAGCCGGCGCCGGTCTTGCCGCGCAGGGCGCGGTCGGCAGCGGCGACCTCGGGCTTTATCGCCTCAAGCTCATCCGCCGAAATAAAAGGAGAAACAAATTTTTCACTCAGATTGAGAGTCATGACTGTGCACACCTTTCTTGATTTGCAAAGAAAATTTCATCACTTTATATTTTACCACCAAACCGTATTTTTTTCAACAGTATTTCGGTGTTTTTTTCGGGTGCGCACGCAGTTTTTCGATTTTTTACGTCATCCTACGCAATCACAGCGCCTCATGTCAGGAAAAATCGCCTGAGCATACGCCCGAGAAGACCGCCGAAGGATATCTTTTCAACTCCGTGTGCGGCGGTGATGGGTATGTTGCCGAGGCTGCTGCCGTCAAGTGTGAAATCGATGCCGCCTACAACGTCTCCCTCCTTTACCGGCGCCGCAACGCTTTCGGGGAGCGAGGGCGTCGCCGCGACCTTTTTTTCATCTCCCTTTTTAACGACCGCCGTAAAGTCGCCGTGCACGGCGTGGAGGGTATTGATCACGCCGCCGGTGACGGCAAGCTCCGCGTCGTCGCCCGCAGGATATGTATATACGGAATAATTAGCAAAGCCCCAGTCAAGCAGCGCCGCAGCCGCCGAGTTACGCGCATCGCGCGTGGGAGCCGCCATTATCACGGCGATGAGCGACATGCCGTCGCGCTCCGCAGTGGCGCTCATGCAGAATTTTGCCTTTGAGGTGGAGCCTGTCTTAAGCCCGGTCGCGCCGCGGTAGAAACGAATGAGCCGGTTGGTATTGGTCAGTCCGAATGCGCCGTCACGCACCGTGTCCATCCACGTTGAGCTGAATTCCAGTATTTTTTTATGCTTTATCAACTCGCGCGACATTATGGCGATATCGCGTGCCGAAAGCACGTGATCTGTAACGGTATCGTCAAGACCGTTAGTATTTTCAAAATGCGCAGTCTTCATGCCGAGCTCGGCGGCGCGGCGGTTCATTTCGGCAACGAACGCCTCCTCGCTGCCCGACACCGCCTCAGCAAGCACAACGGCGGCATCGTTGGCTGAGGCTATCACCACGGATTTTATCAGATCCTCGGCGCGCATTTGCTCGCCCTCTTTGAGGTATATCTGTGAGCCGCCCATTTTGGATGCGCGGGTCGAGGTCGTAAGCACGGTATCGAGTCCGAGCACGCCGCGCTCCATTGCCTCCATCACCAGGAGCAACGTCATTATCTTTGTGACCGACGCGGGCGGCAGCGCTTCATCGGCGTTCTTTTCGTACAGCACCTTGCCCGTGGATGCCTCCATGAGGATTGCGGACGCGCAGTCAAGCCCCAACTCCGGTGCAGTACTGCCCGACGATGCGCCGGCAGTCACAGGGAATGCCGCCGCAGTCAGCATGACAGCGGCAAGAAGGCATGAAATGCAGGATATGATTTTCCCGATTTTATTTTTCATAAAAAAAGACCGTTCCTTTCATTTAAATCTCTAAGGATTTATATGAAAGAAACGGTCCGAATATTTATAAAATACCGAAAAGAATAAATCCGATGATATTTATTCCGAGGTTAGCCGCCATATGAAGCAGCCACGATGGAACGATGCTGTCTCCCTTGTCGGCAAGAATGTTGAATATCAGACCGCCGGCGAACAGTCCCGCAAGAAGCAGAACAAGCATCAAAGGAGAAAACCATCCGTCAAGTATTGCAGCATGATAAACAGAAAAGGCAGCGGCACTGAAAATACAGGCAAATTTTCTGCCCGCGAAACGCCGCAGGTTAAGAAATGCAAACCCGCGAAAGAAAAATTCCTCAAGAAATGAATTGCATATCGTTATATATGCAGCAACAAGCGGAAAATTTTCTCGCGTTACACCCTCTCCGCCCGCCAGATTATCGGTAACGGCAGAAAAATCAATTATCCCGCGCAAAAGAAAGTAGCCGCCGACAATAAGCCCCACCAGCAAAATGCCTCCGCACGCCGCAAAAGCAAACACCGCACGGCGGGATTTTTTATCCTTGGCAGGCATCATAAATACCGAAAGAGGGCTTATATCGCGCCATACCGCTCCGATGATCAGCGGAGCGACCGCGAAAGAAAGTATTTTTGTTGCGCTTTTAGGAATATACGGCAGTGAAAACACGCCATCTGCCAATGCCATGACACCGCACAGCAAAACAACAGAAAGGCATACTGTAAAAGTATATTTTTCAGCCTGCCTGCCGTTCGGATCACGCAAAAACATACTCTGTAAAGCTGCGGTACACATCGCCGGGGCGCAAAACGGTATTGCAGATATCGTTGAGCGCAGGCTGATTTACCGCATCCGGTGCAGCCTCGGTCTCAAGGCAGAGAGCCGCACGCTTTGCCTGCGGCTCTCCGCCGCGGAACGGGAAGCGCGGATCGCCGAGGAAATTGCCGGTATAAAGCTGAACTCCGGGACGGTCGGTATACATACGCATGGTAATCCCGCTCACGTCTCCGCGAAGCACTGCGCGCTCGTCGCTCTCGGGATCCAGCGCTCCGGCAAAAAGCATACAGTGGTCATAGCCTCCGGCAAGCTCCAGGTCGCGGCAGTCCGCGTTTATGTCCCTGCCCACCGCCTTTCCGGTGCGGAAGTCGAACGGCGTTCCGGCAACGCTCTTTATCTCACCGGTCGGGATAAGACCCGGATCGGTCGGCAGATATCTGTCGGCGGCAAGCATGAGGGTATGGTCAAGTATATTCCCCTCTCCGTTGAGGTTGAAATACATATGATTGGTCAGGTTGAGCGGCGTGGGCGCTCCGGTCACGGCAAGATATTCGAGCCGCAATCCGCCGCGCGCGGTGAGCGTGTATCTTACGGTAGCCACAACGCTTCCGGGATAGCCCTCCTCGCCGTCGGGAGAAATGCGCGTGAGCGTGAGCGATGGCTCGTCGGCATCCTTCACCTCGGCGCGCCATATATGCTTGTCGAATCCGACCTTTCCGCCATGAAGATGATTTTCGCCGTTGTTACAGAAAAGGGTGTATTCGTTTCCGTCAAGCGTGAATCTGCCCTTTGCAATGCGGTTGCCGACTCTGCCCACGACTGCGCCGAGATATCCGTCGGCGTCAAGATAGCTTTCCAGTGTGTCGTATCCGCGGACAACGCTTATCTCGCCCGCGGCTCCTCTGTCGAGCCTTATATCTGCAACGGTCGCGCCGAGATCGAGTATCTTCACGGTCATCCCGCCGCGCTTGAGAGTATAAACGGTAACGGCTCTGCCGTCCGGCGTAACGCCGAACGGATCATGCCTTATATAATGCTCCATGTCTCACTCACCGTAGCCGTCGGGATTCATCGACTGCCAATGGTATGAGTCGCGGCACATCTGCTCAATGCCATATTCGGCGCGCCAGCCGAGCTTTTCGGCGGCAAGCGTGGGATCGGCATAGCACTCGGCGATATCGCCGGGGCGGCGCGCGACGATACGGTAAGGCACATTTTTACCGGTAGCGGCTTCATACGCCTTTACGATATCCAGCACCGAGTAACCGACGCCGGTGCCTATGTTATAATATTCGGTACCCGTTACAGCCGTTGCGCGCTCAATGGCTTTGAGGTGGGCGCGGGCAAGATCGACCACATGGATATAGTCGCGCACGCCGGTACCGTCATGCGTGGGATAGTCGTTGCCGTACACCATAAGCTCCTTGAGCTTTCCGACAGCCACCTGCGATATGTACGGGAGAAGGTTGTTCGGGATACCCTTGGGATCCTCGCCGATAAGTCCGCTTGAATGCGCGCCTATCGGATTGAAGTAACGAAGGATGGAAACACTCTTTATATCACCGGCGCGGCGGCAGTCGTCAAGTATACGCTCGATCATAAGCTTTGTCTCGCCGTAAGGGTTGGTAGTGGAAAGCGGGAAATCCTCGCGTATCGGAACTGTCTTCGGGCTGCCGTAAACAGTCGCGGAGGACGAGAAGACAACTGTCCCCACGCCATGCTTCTTCATAGAATCTATAAGATTGAGCGTTGAGACAAGATTGTTGCGATAATACCTTGCGGGCTGCGCCACCGACTCGCTGACGGCTTTGAGTCCTGCAAAATGTATCACCGCATCGATATGCTCGCTTGCAAATACGGCATCAAGCGCCTCGGCATCGCACATATCGCACTCGTAGACTCTGAAGTCGCGCCCCGTGATCTTTTTGACTCTTTCGTTCACGCAGGGCTTGCTGTTAATGTAGTTGTCCACCACAACAACGTCATATCCGCCTTCAAGCAGCTCTACAACAGTGTGGGAGCCTATAAACCCGGCTCCGCCGGTAACAAGAATGGTCATCGTTTTATTCTCCGGTTAAGTAAAATTGATTCAAAGATATTTTTTTATTATATTGCACATCAGAGGCATCTTCTCTTCCATGTCAGCCACAAGCTTGAACTGGTTGCGTGCACGGTCAAGATTCTGCTCCGGATAGTGTATTCTGAAATATATATCGCCGTCAAGATAGTCGGCAAGGAAGCGCAGACCGGTCTCAAGCGTGATAACGAGCGCTCCCATGGGAAGCTCGTTTATCTCAGCGTCGCCGAGCGAGCCTTCAAGTCCGCCGATAAAGCCGCCCGCGAATGCGTCAAACATTTCCTCGCGCATGAACACGCGGGAAAGATCGCGTTCGTCCTCCGCCGCACTCGAAGCGCCGAATCGGATCGCATCACCGAAGTCAAACAGCACGGAACCGGGCATTACAGTGTCCAGGTCGATAACGCATATCGGCTTACCGGTCGCCTTGTCGATAAGGATATTGTTGAGCTTTGTATCGTTATGTGTGACGCGCAACGGCAGCGTACCGTCCGCTATACGGTCTGTTATATATGAACATACCTCGCGGTGCGCCTTTGCAAATTCTATCGCATCGGCGGCATTTACGGCGCGTCCGGATGCGTTGCGGGCAAGAGCCGCCTCAAAATCGGCGTATCTGCTGGGCGTGTTATGAAAATTCGGTATAGTCTCGCAAAGACTTGCCGCATCGTAATCGGCAAGCTGCATCTGGAAATGACCGAAGGCGCCACCTACGCTGCGGAACACCTCGGGCGATCCGGCAGACTGATAGCTTTCAACGCCGCCAACGTAAACATACTCGCGCCATGCGCTGCCGTCCGTGTCGGTATAGTAGCTTTTGCCGTCGGTCGTGCGCAGGAAGCGAAGCGTACCGCGGTCGGCATCGCCGCCCTCGGCGATCAGCTTGCGTCTTATGTGCTCGGTGACGCCGATAACATTATCCATAAGACCGTCAGGGTCCTTGAATATCGATGTGTTTATCTTTTGCAGAACATATCTGTCGCCTTTTTCGGCAGTTATGAAATATGTACCGTTTATATGCCCTTCGGTGCATTCATGGAATGACACGGGAGATGACGAAATGCGGAACCTTGCCGCTATATCCAGTATATCATTGCTCATATGTCGTATCGTCTCCTTGCTTTTGATTTTTCAGAGTTCGAGCCGCTCGGGATATTCGCCGGCGGCGATAAGAGCGCGGATACTTTGCTTTACGTGTTCTTTATCTGCGGCATATGTTACGCCGTACCATTTTGAGCCTGTCATTTCGACGGCAATATCAATTATACCCTTTTTTGCGAGCGTGTCAAGAGCAAACGGCAGATAAAATTCAGACTTCATCGGATCGGCGAGCGATGACAGGAATCCGCGGAAGCCTTCCTCGATATGTCCGAACACCTCCGGGACAAGACCGAAGCAGTTCATTGACGCTATGGCGTCAAGCTCCAGCTCGTGCCATGCACCGTCTTCCTCGTATTCCGCATGCGTACCGTCAGCCGAGCGTCGGATAGCCGTGCGCTCGGTCACATTCAGGAGCCTGCCGTCCTGCGCGGTGCATATGCCGCGTGAGACAGTCCCGTTTTCGGTAAGCGTATTACCGAGTCTGAAGCCGACCATACAGCAGTCAAACGCGCCGCGTGCGTTGCGGTGGCGTTCAGCCTCAGCGCGGCGCAGATGCTCCGCGGCTATGGCTATCGTCTCTCTGCCGTAAAAATCATCGGCATTTATGACCGCAAAACAGTCGTCAACGATATTACGCACAGCAAGCAGCGCGTGCGCTGTTCCCCACGGCTTGCTTCTGCCCGCCGGGACCGTAAAGCCGTCGGGGAGATCGTTCATTTCCTGGTATGCATATTCGACCTTTATGTAGCGGCTGACACGTGCGCCGACCGTCGTGCGGAATGCATCGAGGTTTTCGCGCTTTATGACAAACACCACGCGGTCAAAGCCGGCGCGCGCCGCATCAAAGCAGGAATAATCGATTATAAATTCCCCGCCGGGTCCTATCGGATCGATCTGCTTCATTCCTCCGTAACGCGAGCCCATGCCCGCGGCAAGAATAACAATTGTCATTTAAATATCCCCCTGATCGGTTTTATCGGCATGCGGCGGAGATCATATCTCACACCGCGCCTGCATATAATCACACATTATAATATTATAATACTAAAAGCCGCTTCGGTGCACACTTTGTTTTCGGATTTTACAGTTAATTTACAATTTGCGCGAATAACTTTGCCAATCGCGGTTATTGACAAACTATTGACATTGTGATATAATATGCACGGTGTATCATTTGAGACACAAGGAGCGACCCATGTCAGAAAAAAAGAGTATTGATGCCGCTGCGGCATTTGCGTTTATTTCCGAAAAAAATCCGATATTCCGGCACGCCTCGCGCGAGTGCTTTGTGCGCAATGCGGGGAATGTGATAGAAGAGATCATATATTCGCCGGGCGAGACGATAGCCTCCCCCGCCGACGTATCGGAGGAGCCGTGCATCGGCACCGTGCTTTCGGGTAACGCGGCGGTTTATTCCGGAGACGGCGGACGGCGTGTGCTGCTGCGCATGCTCGGTTCGGGCGGAGTATACGGAGTTGCCACTCTCTTTTCCGATGCTCCCGCGCCGACGCTTATTAAAGCCAACACCTATTGTGCCGTATTGCGGCTGCAGCGTGATGCATTCCGCGCGATGCTGCACGAGGACGGCGATCTGCTTGATGCGTACCTCGGATTTCTTTCGGAGCGCATCCTGTTTCTGAATCGCAAGATAGCCTGTGTTACGGGCGGAAGCGCGGAACGGCGTCTGGCGCTCCATCTTCTCTCTCTCACAGACACATCGCATACCGCCCCCGACGATGCAGTTACCGCGACCATCCCGGTGAGCTTTACCGAGCTTTCCCGCCTGCTCGACATAGGCAGGGCATCGCTTTACCGCGCGTTCGATTCGCTTGAAGCCTCGGGAGCGGCGATACGCGGCACAGACCATACAATAAAAATATATCCGGCAAAGCTAAGCGCCATCGCCGGGTACGATTATTGAAAATAAAAAACGAAAAGGAAAACACAATGAAAAGAACAACAAAGATCCTTTCTCTCCTCCTTGCGGCACTTATCCTCGCCGCCGGACTCTCTCTCGTCTCCTGCAAAAAGGACGACACGACCGAGCTTCGCGTTGCGGTCCTCAACGGCACCACGGGCTGGGGCGCTGCTCCGCTGATCTCACGCATCAAGTCGGGCGAATCCAAGCTGAATGCCAAGATCGACACATACACCGACGCCACGATGGTAAGCCCGCTCATCATCAACGGCGATGCTGACATTGCCGCCGTTCCCACCAACCTTGCGGCAGTTCTTTACAACAAAACGCAGGGCGGCGTTCGCGTTCTTGCCGTCAATACCCTCGGCGTTCTTTATCTTCTCGAAAACGGCGAGACTGTAAACTCTCTCTCCGATCTTGCGGGAAAAACGGTTTATCTACCCGGTCAGGGTTCAAACCCCGAGTTCATTCTCCGCGCTCTCGTTGACGGCGCCAAGGTTGAAAACGTAACGTTTGACTACACCTACTCCTCCCCAGACGAGCTTGCCACGGCGCTTGCAAGCGGCAAAGCCACGCTGGGCGTGCTCCCCGAGCCGAAGGTGACGGCTGTCACATCCAAAAAGGACACCATCCGCGTAGCGCTCGACTTCACCGAGGAATGGAAGAAGCAGACCTCCGCACCGCTGGTACAGGGTTGCATAATAGTCCGCGAGGAATTCCTCAAGGAACACACGGCGCTCGTAGAAAAATTCCTTGACGAATACAAAAAATCGGTCGAATACGTGAATTCCAACCCCGAAGAGGCGTCCGCGATGATAGCGGAGGCGGGTCTGGCAGGCAATGCCGCGGTCGCAAAATCAGCTCTTCCGAGATGCAACATCACATACCTTGACGGAGCGGATATGCGCACGGCGCTTGAGGGCTTCTGGTCGGCGCTCTTTGCGCTCGATCCCAAGTCGGTAGGCGGCAAGCTGCCCGACAGCGCACTTACCGCGCCCATCAAATAATGAAGCGGTCAGCTTCTGATACCGCCGGGCGTATGCCGCCGCACGTAAAGCGTGCGGCGGCAGCGCTCGGCGTTGCCGTATTCTGGATAGCGGTCTGGGCGATCGCCGCGCACGCTGTGGGCAACAGCCTACTGCTCCCCACTCCGATTGAGACCGTACAGCGGCTTGCGGAGCTGGCGGCGACCGCCGAATTCTGGGAATGCACCGCCGCCTCGCTCCTGCGCGTCGGTATAGGTATAGTCACGGCTGTTGCAGCCGGAGTCGTCACCGCCGCGCTATGTTGCGTATGCCGCACAGCGGACAGACTCGTATTCCCCTTCATGACGGTGATAAAATCAACGCCGGTGGCTTCATTTATCATCCTCGCGCTCGTGTGGCTCGGAACCTCTCCCCTGCCCGCATTTATATCATTTCTTATGGTCTACCCGCTGATATTTACAAACGTTAGGGCGGGGATACAAAGCGTTGATCCCGAAATACTGCGCATGGCAAAGGTGTTCCACCTGCCGCCCCTCACAAAGGTCAGACGAATATACGCGCCCTCCGCCTTCGGACATTTTGTGACCTCGGTAAAAGCATCGCTCGGACTGGCGTGGAAAGCGGGGATAGCCGCAGAGGTGCTTGCCGCGCCGAAATATTCGATAGGCAGGATGCTTTATCAGTCAAAGGTCTATTTTGAAACAACGGATCTGTTTGCGTGGACGCTGGTCATAATAATCCTCAGCCTGCTCATAGAGCTTGCCGTGGGTAAGCTGTTTGACCGCGCTGCAAGGAGATCGCGCCGAATGAAAGGAGCAAAGACCGAGAATGAAGCTTGAATTATCCGATATAACAAAAAAATACGGTAGCAAAACGGCGATCGACGGTTTTTCTTGCGTTTTTGATATGCGACCCGGAGCAAGACTTGCCGTGTGCGGTCCGTCCGGATGCGGAAAATCCACGCTCCTTTCTATCATCGCAGGACTTGATACCGACTACGCCGGCACGCTCGCCTTCACGGGCGGCGGCGAGGCACGGATATCAATGTCTATGCAGGCGCCGACTCTGCTGCCGTGGCTCACGGCTGCGGAAAATGTAAATCTCGTTGCCGGCGACCGCCGCCGCGGGCTTGTGGATGCGCGCACGATACTGCGCGAATTGGGGCTTGCGGGACACGAAAACGATCACCCGGATGAGCTTTCGGGCGGTATGCAGACCCGCGTTTCCATTGCACGCGCACTTGCGCGCGATGCCGATCTGTATCTTTTTGATGAGCCGTTTGCCGCGCTTGACGCAGATACCGCCGGGCTTTGCATCGACGTGATAAAGCGCCGCACGGCGCACGCGGCGTCGATAGCAGTCATCCATTCGCGTTCGCTCGCCGAAAAATTCGGCGGCGAAATACTGACCTTTACATCAGTCCCCGCCGCCGAATATATTTACGGATAGCTCAGAGCTGGCGCCGCATACGTTCGAGCGCGCCCTTTTCAAGGCGCGATACCTGCGCTTGGGATATTCCTATCTCCTCCGCTATCTCCATTTGTGTTTTGTTTTTATAAAACCGCATATCGATTATCGCGCGCTCGCGCTCGCTCAGGTGCTTCATTGCCTCGGCGAGCGCGATATTTTCAAGCCACGCCTCATCCGATGCGCCGGTATCAGCTATCTGATCCATAACATAAAGCGAATCGCCGTTCTCGCTGTATACCGGCTCATAAAGCGAAAGCGGCTCGACTATCGCCTCCATCGCGCACACAACATCCTCTTTTTTCTCACCGAGACGTTCGGCTATCTCCTGCGGAGACGGCTCGCACTGCCTTTCGCGCGTTATTTCCTCGCGCACCGTAAGTGCGCGGTAAGCAAGATCGCGCATAGAGCGACTGACGCGGATGGTGTTATTGTCGCGCAGATAACGACGTATCTCGCCTATTATCATCGGCACGGCATATGTCGAAAATTTTACGCCGAGGTCGAGTCTGAAATTGTCTACCGCCTTGATAAGGCCTATACATCCGACCTGAAAAAGATCGTCCATGCTCTCGTGCCGATTTGTAAAGCGCTGGATTATACTCAGCACGAGGCGCAGATTTCCGTATATCAGCTCGTCCCGCGCCGCCGCGTCACCATCCTTTGTACGGCGAAGAAGCTCTGTCTTTTCATCGTCGGTAAGCGTTTTGAGCTTTGCGGTATTTACACCGCAGATTTCTACTTTGTTATAATACATCCCTGACTCCCCGGAGTGATCTCATAGTTGAGTATTCTCCCCCGCGGGGCGGCGTTATGCAAACGCGCCGGGATGTATATTTTGTCAATCAAAAATAAGCGGCACGCTTTCGCGTACCGCTTATTTTCGGTGATGGGATCGCTCCCGTCAGCAGATAATTCAGATCTTTTCTTTGACCTTGGAAGCCTTGCCGACTCTGTCGCGCAGGTAGAACAGCTTTGCGCGTCTTACCTTACCGTGACGGATAACTTCGACACCTGCAACGTTGGGAGAGTGGATCGGGAAAGTCTTTTCGACACCGCAACCGTAGGAAACACGTCTTACGGTGAATGTCTCGGAGATGCCGCCACCGCGCTTAGCGATAACGGTTCCGTCAAAAAGCTGGATTCTCTCACGGTTGCCTTCCTTAATACGGCAGGAAACACGAACGGTGTCGCCCACTTCGAATTCAGGAAGAGTTTCCTTTAACTGCTCGTTGGTAATAGCTGCAATGTAATCCATTTCAGCCCCTCCTTTTTTGAATTAGGATATCGGAACATTCATGCAGAGCCCGCAGCGGACTGCTCCGTTCCGGCATGACCCGGACTTGAGTATTATATCATATTACGACCGATTTTGCAATAGTTTTCCGAAAAAAACTTTTATAAAAATGCAAAAAGCTTAGTCTTATCACTTTTTGGCTCCGCCCCTGCCGCCGAGCATACGCTTCATGCCGCGAAGCAGCATGAGAAGCCCATCGATTATAGGCTTTGCATTGAGCGCAACGATGAGCACAAAGCACACGCCCTCGATGACAATCCAATACCTGACCTCAAGGACCATAACAACACACTGGATAACGAGAAGCACCGAATTGAGGAGCAGTGTCATCGGGTGCATATCAAATCTGACATACCTCTGCGTATTGACCGCACGGACGATAAACACTATGAAATAGCTTATCGCCGCCGCTATTGCCGCTCCCTGTGCTCCGAGCCTCGGGATAAGAAGCATACACACGGTAACGTTTATCACCGCTCCGCACATTGACGTGAGGAACGACATCATGCTTTTCTTCTTCACCATATAAATGCTGCCGAGGAATGTCGTGACTGCCGAAAAGGTAGTGGCTATAACGAGCGTAGGCATATACTGCCATGCCGAATAGTATGACTGCGCCAGCATTATACGGGCAAATATCTTTGCGAGCGCAGTGAGCGCCGACGCCGCCATAAAGATAAGTCCCGAATAGGTGCGGAACACCTCCGAAAAGAACCCTCCGCGGCTCTGCTCGTCGGCATCAGCCACTGCGGAGTACTGCCACGCCTCGATGAAAATAGTCGTCATGAGCGTCAGCACCGTAGGGATCTTATATGAGGCGGCAAAAATACCGTTTGCCTCATCCCCGCAGATGTTTTTGACTAAAAACTGCCCGGATACGCTCGTGACCCACCAGAATATCGTGGTGGGGATCATCGGCACGCTGTATTTCAGCATATCGCGGACTATCGCAGGATCAAACAGCGAGATCCTTATATCACGGTAGAGCTTTTGCCAGACCACCATAAGGAGCGTCACAAGAACGTTTGCGACCACGACCGACAGAACATAGCCGGTAACTCCCATTCTGAATACGACCAGGAAAAGCACGTTAAAGGCTATATTCAGCGCGGTATTGATTATTCCCTGCACCGCAAAAACGGTGGTTTTGCCGAGTGCGCGCAGATAGTTTGCGCACGCCGACTGAAAGTTTGCCGCTATAACGTATATCACCGCAAGCCAGACGTATCCCGTCAGCATCTTCACCTCAAAAAGGAAGGGCGAGAATGCAAGGAAAAGCAATGTTCCGAAAAGCAGTACCGACACGCCCGAGGAAAACACCTCGCGCTTTTTTTCGCCAGCATCGAGCGCAAAGCGGAAAAGCCCGTCGCACACTCCCACAGCCGCTATCGGCATGAGCAGATTGGCGAGCTGTGAGATTATATTTGCGTCGGAATACTCTGCCGGCGACAGTATTGCGGTATAAAGCGGCAAAAGCAGATATACCAGCACCTTTGACGAGAAGGTGCCCACCGCCAGAATGACGGTGTTTGACAGAAGCCGTTTGTATTTGTTCATGGCGTCATGCCGCAAGGATCACTCCTCGTCGCAGTTCCCCCAGTTGTGGTAAACGTTCATTACGTCGTCGTCGTCTTCAAGCTTTTCGATAAGCAGTCCCATAAACTTGCGGTCGTCCTCGCCTTCAAGGTCCACGGTCGTATCGGCTACCTTTTCCTTATCGGCGGACTCGACCTCATATCCCGCCGCCTTGAGAGCATCGGAAATATCGTAAACGTCCTCCGGCTCGGTGTAGACAATATAAACGCCGTCATCAGCCTTGAAATCGGCGGCTCCCGCTTCAAGCGCGGTCTCCATCAGCTTGTCCTCGTCGATCTCGCCGTATTCGTCGGTAATGACGATAACGCCCTTTTCGCTGAACATGAAGCTGACGCATCCGCTCTGACCGAGATTACCGTGATATTTTGAGAAATATGCACGGATGTTGCCGGCGGTACGGTTGCGGTTATCGGTGGTGGTCTCGACTATAACGGCAACGCCGGACGGGCCATAGCCCTCGTAGGTGATCTCCTCGTATGCAACGTCAGCCGAGCCGAGCGCCTTTTTGATGGTGCGGTCGATGTTATCGTTGGGAACGTTATTTGCCTTAGCCTTCTGGATAAGGTCACGCAGCTTTGAGTTGGTCGAAGGGTCGCCGCCGCTTTCCTTAACGGCTATGGTGATCTCCTTGCCTATTTTTGTGAAGACCTTTGCCTTCTGCGCATCGGTCTTTTCTTTTTTGTGCTTGATATTGCTCCATTTGCTGTGTCCGGACATGATTTATTCCTCGCTTTTTATAGTAAATTAAATTTTTTATCAGATCTTTTCGGTCTTTTTCATGCAGATAAGACCGAGAGAGGTGCCGAGCACCGTTTTGGCGGCGGCGGAAAGTGCCAGTCTTGATGCGCGCACACGCGCGTCGTCGGCGTTAAGTATCTGGCAGTTGTGATAGAAGCGGTTGTACGATGCTGTAAGGTCGATCATATAACGCGTGATGACCGACGGCTCATAGTCGCGCAAGGCGGCGAGCACGCGGTCCGGGAAGACCGCAAGCAGCTTGAGCAGGTCATGCTCCTCAGGTGTGCCGAGTGCGTAGCCGCCCTCAGGCATTCCGACCTCACCGCCCGCGCGGGCAAGCAGCGAGCAGATACGCGCATATGTGTACTGGACATACGGTCCCGTGTTGCCGTCATACGAAAGCGCATCCTCAAGCATAAAGTTTATATCCTTTATGCGGTTGTTGGAAAGATAATAGAAAACTATCGCTCCTACGCCTACATTTTCGGCTATCGCGTCAAGCTCGTCATCGGACATTTCGGGATTCTTGCCATGCGTGATCTCGCGGACCTTTTCGATCGACTCCGCAAACAGATCGCGCAGAAGTATAACGTTGCCTGTACGCGTGGCGAGCTTTGTACCGTTTATCGAAACCGTTCCGTAAGGAACATGGATCAGCTTATCGTACCAGTCGTACCCCATAAGCTCTACCACCTTGAACCACTGTGCAAAGTGGAGCGACTGCCCCGACGATGTTACGTAAATGCACTTGTCAAAGTCATAGGTGTTTTTTCTGTATATCGCCGCGGCTATATCGCGCGACGGATATATCGACGAGCCGTCTTTTTTGAGTATCAGGCAGGGCGGCATACCGTACTTTTCAAGATCGACTATCTCGGCGCCGTCGTCCGACTTGAGAAGTCCCTTTTCGCGTAGCTTTTCAACTACTGCGGGGACCTTATCATAGTAAAAGCTCTCGCCCATGTAGCTGTCAAACGTTATGCCGAGCTGGTCATAGGTCTTTTTATATTCGCGGAGCGATATCTCGATGAACCAGCGCCACAGCTTCATGTTTTCCTCATCATGATGCTCAAGCTTGGTGAACTCGGCGCGCGCCTCGTCGTTCAGCTCGGGGTGTGTTTCGGCTTCCTCATGGAACTTCACATACAGCGCCACAAGCTCGTCTATCTCCTTTTTCTCGACCTCCTCGCGGCTGCCCCATTTGCGGTAGGCAACTATGAGCTTACCGAACTGGGTTCCCCAGTCGCCGAGATGGTTCACACCCACGCATTTATACCCCGCAAATTCATGCAGGAGCTTGAGCGAGTGACCGATAACGGTCGTACCGAGATGTCCGATATGGAACGGCTTTGCGATATTCGGCGAGGAATAGTCAAGCACGACCGTTTTTCCTTTGCCGATATCCGGAGCGCCGTATTTTTCGCCCTTTGCCAATACATCGTTTATGACCGATGCGGCAAGCTCCTTGTCGTCAAGACGGAAGTTGAGGTATCCCTTAACCGACTCGGCGGACGCAACTCCGACTGCGTTGAAACCGTCTGCAAGCGCATCCGATATCTGTGCGGGCGCACGACGCAGCGTGCGGCTCAGCTTGAAGCATGGCAGAGCAATATCGCCCATTGACGCATCCGGCGGATATTCAAGCATTGCCGCAAGCTCCTCTGCGGCGGGAGCGGCGCCGGGGGCAAATTCTTCTATCTTTGCGTGCAGCGCCTTTGCGATCTCATTTTTTACGTTAGTCATATAACCGTTTACCGTGCCTTTCTTATGGCTTAGTTGATAGAATTACATAAAGACGGGTTCATTCGCCGTCATCATCCTTGCCGCCCTTTTTCCCGATAACGACAAGAACGACAACAAGCACCACCGCCACGCCCGCAATGACTGCCCAGAGCCACGGGCGGCTATCGTCACCTGTCGCGGGCGAGGTGTAAAACGACGCAAGTACTGCGTAAAGGAAAGAGCTTAAAATTTTCATTTTCATGACCGTAGGATCTGTCCTGTCTCCTTTTATTTTTTTGTCCCGACAGCAGTCGGTATTCAAAGCGTGCGCCCCTCTGCGATAAGCTCACGTGCCGCTATGCGCTGTGCCTCGGTAACATTTATACCGCCGAGGATACGTGCCGTTTCCTCTACCCTTCCGGCATCGTCAAGGCGGGTCACGGTAGATTCGCTCCGCCCGTCGCGTTCCGTTTTGGATATCAGCAGATGAGTGTCGGCAAGCGAGGCTATCTGAGCCGAATGCGTAACGCAGAATATCTGCGCGCCGCGCGCCGCCTCCTTCAGCTTTATGCCGACCTTGCGGGAGGTCTTGCCGGATATACCCGCATCGACCTCATCGTAGATGAGCGTGGGAACTCCGTCAAGTCCAGAAAGCACGCTTTTAAGCGACAGCATGATACGCGAAAGCTCGCCGCCCGACGCTATTTTGGAAAGCGGGCGCTGCGGCTCGCCGGGGTTCGTTGCTATCAGAAATTCAACACGGTCAAGACCGTGCGGCGACGGCTCGTCCGCCGGCTCGACGGAAATATGGAACCGCACCTTCGGCATATCAAGGAAAGCCAGCGAATCTGCCACGCGGGTCTCTATCCCGGCGGCGGCGGCACGCCTAAGCTCTCCGAGCGCCGCGCCGGACTCATTAAGCTCGTCCGCAAGCTCGGTCTCGCGTCGTCGCAGTGCAGCTATCCGATCGTCTCCCGATTCAAGCGCCGCAAGCCGTGCCTCCGCGTTTTCACGGAAGGCGATGACTTCCTCGACCGTCGCGCCGTACTTGCGCTTCAGCCTTGATATTGCTTCAAGGCGGGATTCTATTGCGTCTATCCTCGCGGTGGGATCGCCGTCGTCGTCACGCGCGGCGTGCGCATAAACCTCGGCGGCTATATCGTCCGCCTCGTAGCGGCAGGATTCGAGCCGCTCGGCATATCCGCGGTATTCGGGATAAACATCCGCTATTTTTTTCAAAGCATCCGCCGCCTTTGAGAGCAAGTAGGATGCCGTTATGCCCTTTTCGTTCCCGTATATGGCGCGAAGTGCCGTATCAGTCTGTTTTTTTATTATCTCAAGGCTTGAGAGCCGCTTTTTTTCCGTAAGCAGCTTTTCCTCCTCGCCGGGCTTCAGCCTGAGCGCGGAGATATCCTTTATCTGATATTCAAGCATATCGCGGAGCTGGTTCAGCTCTTTTTCATCGCGCGAGATATTTTTTATCTCGCCGCGCACCTTGCCAAGCTCTGCGTATATCTCACCGTACCTTGCAAGCAGCTCCTCGGAACGAGCCGCGGCGTCAAGCATTTCACGCTGTGCCGCCGGGTCGGTGAGCCTTAGATTTTCATTTTGTCCATGTATCGACACAAAAAGCGCGCCGACGCGTTTCAGCACCGCCTGTGTGACCGCTCTGCCGTCGATGCGGCAGGTCGATCTGCCGTCGCCGGAAAGCGTTCTTTCAAGGCATATTTCGCCGTTTTCGGGTGTGACGCCGAGCTCAGACAGCTCTGCGGCGATTTTTCCCTCTATACAGTCAAACACCGCGGACACGCACGCGCGAGACTGTCCGGTCCGCACCAGCTCACGCCCGGTACGGTTGCAAAGCAAAAAATTTATACTGTCGATAACTATCGATTTACCGGCGCCGGTCTCGCCGGTCATGGCGGTAAATCCGCCCTCCGTCTCAAGGTCGAGCGTGCGGATGACGGCTATATTTTCAATGTGAAGCGATCTCAGCAAAAGCCGCACCTCCCTCCGATTTGATCATACGGCGCTTCAGACTGATTTCAATAGCGTTTTTATGCGCTCGCTGAGCGATTTTGAAGAATCCAGCCCGCGCGTTACGATAAATATCGTATCGTCTCCCGCGACACTGCCGAGAATATCGTTTGTCTCTATTGCGTCAAGCCCGGCGGCAACTGCGTTAGCAAGCCCCGGAAATGTTGAAAGCACTATGATATTTCCCGAATAGTCCACCTTTTTTATCGACTCTATCAGTGCGGAATTAAACTTGAAGCTGCCGGCGTTTTCCTCCGGCTTGGGGAGCATGTACTTGTATGTTCCATGCCCTGTCGGGACCTTTGAGAGCTTGAGTTCCTTTATGTCGCGTGACACGGTCGCCTGAGTGACCTTATAACCCTCGCGGTGCAAAAGCTTTATAAGCTCCTCCTGCGTTTCTATCTCGCAGTGCTCGACAAGGCTGATTATCTTTTCCTGTCGTCCGGTCTTCATTATTATCACACATACCTTTCCATGTCGTTATATTACGCTCATTTTACGTCGGAAGGTGCCGTAGAACGAGTCCTCTCTCAGTCTTACTATCCCTGCCGATCTGTCCGCGCGCGTGATACGCACCGATTCACCGCGTGCGAGCTTGATGTTGACTCTGCCGTCAACGGTAAGGAACAACGCAGGCTCGCGCTGGCACACGTTGACTATCTCAAGCTTTGCGCTGTCGGGAAAAACTATCGGCTTTGCGCAGACCGAGTGTGCGCATATCGGCGTGATGCATATACCGCCAAGGCGCGGGTCGAGCACCGGTCCGCCGGCGGAAAGCGAATATGCCGTTGAGCCGGTGGGTGTTGCGGCAATAAGTCCGTCCGCGCGGTATGAAGCCACCGCCCTGCCGCCCTCGCGCAGCTCGATATCCACGATACGCGCCACGGCTCCGTTTGACACCACTGCATCATTGAGCGCACGCGCTATATATAGTCTGCGCCGCTCGCCGTTTTCGGGACGTCCCATGACCTCGACATTCAGCATAGAATGCTTCTCGACAGTGTATTCGCCGCTGTAGAGGCGGTCGATGAGGTCAAGCTCGTCAAGCTCAAGCTCGCAAAGAAAGCCGAGCCTGCCCTTATTTACTCCGAGCACGGGGATATTGCGCGCCGCCGCACGCCGCGCAGCCTCAAGCACCGAGCCGTCGCCGCCTATCACGGCTACCAGCTCCGCGTTTTCGTAAAGCGTATGCGCAGCCACATATCGCGGCGTAAGCCCTGCGGCTTCAAAGCCGCACTTGCCGCGTGCCGAAAGGTCGAGCATAAGAGACGCTCCGTGAGCGGCAAATGCGCTTGCAACGGCACGCGCTGCCTCGGCTTTTTCGGATATATTGAAATTTGTTACCAATGCGACCCTTGAAAACTGCACAGCACCCTCCATTGCACATCGCGCCATTGGCGCGGATAATTCTTATTTCCCGGTCGTTGCGGCACGGCGGAAATGAGCAAGATACTCGGTATTTCCGTCGCCGCCCTGTATCGGCGAAGTTATGACACCGCAGCATTTAAGTCCAACGGCGTCCGCGGCGGTGCGGACGGCTGTAACGGCACGCTCACGTGCCGCAGCCGAGCGGACGATGCCGCCCTTGCCTACGTCCGCCCTGCCCAACTCAAATTGAGGCTTTATAAGGCTAACAAGCTCCCCGCCGTCGCGCAGCAGCGCCGGTATGACGGGAAGAATAAGCGTCTGCGAAATAAACGAAACATCCATGACAGCAATGTCGTATCCTGCGCCGACCTCGGCGGCGGAAAGATAGCGCGCATTCATTCCTTCCAACGAACGCACCCTGCTGTCTGCCGCAAGCCTTGCGGAAAGCTGACCGTGACCGGAATCTACCGCCGTGACCTGCGCGGCGCCGCGCGAAAGAAGGCAGTCGGTGAATCCACCGGTGGATGCCCCGATATCAAGCGCCCGCAGACCGCAGACGGATATCCCGAATGCGTCAAGCGCCGCTTCGAGCTTCAGCCCACCGCGGCTGACATATCTTGTCTCGGGCGATACTTCGATCTCGACAGATGCGGGATCGGTGCCGTCCGGCAATTCGCATGACGGCTTTGATACCGTTTTGCCGCCTACGCGCACGCATCCGCCCTCTATCAGCTTTTTTGCAGTCTCGCGACTTGCCGCAAGTTGATTTTGGGCAAGAAAAACATCCGCTCTCATTGTTTATTTTCTGCGTCCGAGAAGCCACTCGGCAAGCATCACGAGCTGCTCGCTGCCGCTGTAACGCCCGATCGCCGCAATCGCTCCGTCTGTTACACGCCGCGCTTCGGCTCTCGCCTCCGCCGCGTTCATAAAGCTAAGATATGTTGTTTTTCCGTCGCGCACGTCGGAGCCGACCGTCTTGCCAAGCTCCTCGGCGGTGCTTTCGGCATCAAGAACATCATCTATTATCTGAAATGCAAGTCCTATGCCATACGCATATGTCCGCGCCGCTTCCATTCTTTCATCGCCGTCGGGTACTCCCGCGGCAATGCAGCCGAGGCAGGTGCTGACGCGCATAAGCTCGCCTGTCTTTTTTGAATACAGCGTGCGGAGGCGCTCAAGAGATATCGCCTCCGTCTCCGCCGCCATATCCATTATCTGCCCCTCTATCATGCCGATAGCGCCCTCTCCGATAAGAAGTCCGGCACGGCGTGCATCGCCGGCGCCGACATACGGATTACCGAGCGCGGTAAGGAGCGAACGCACCTCGAGCGAGTCGCCAGCGAGCAACGCCGTGGCCTCGCCGTGTACCTTGTGATTGGTCGGTCTGCCGCGCCGCATATCGTCGTCATCCATGCACGGCAGATCGTCGTGTATGAGCGAAAATGTATGCATCATTTCAACGGCGCACGCAAACGGCATCGCCGCCGCCTCGCTGCCGCCGAAAAGACGGCAGAATTCAAGTGTGAGATAGGGTCTTATCCGCTTGCCGCCCGCCATAAGGCTGTAAAGCTCGGCGCCGTAGAGCGTATCGTTCTCGGCATCCTTCGGATAATACCCGCGCAGTGCCGCCGCGGTCTTTTCCGCCGCAAGGCTCAGACTGCCTACTATGTCCGCTTTGTTTTTTTCATCAGGCATTGCTTTTCCTCAGCTTTCCGCGCCTGTCAGGACCTTGACACGGCGCTCGGCTTCATCGAGCTTTCCGGAGCAGACTCTCACAAGAGCCACTCCCTCCTCGTACAGCTTCATCGATTCCTCAAGCGATGTTTTACCGTCCTCAAGTGCGCGCACAACTGCTTCAAGGCGCGTCATCGCCGCCTCAAAGGTGATGCTATCCTCCTTGGTGGTGCTTTTCTTTGCGCGCGGCTTTTTCTCCGCCGCGACATCGCCTTCGTTTATAATTACGTTATCCTTATCCATTCTTTTTCTCCGTTACCTCATCGACCGTAGCCGACACGTCTCCGTCGCGCATCGAAAGCCTTATCCTGTCGCCGGGCGTAAGACCTCCGACATCGGTTATCACTTTTTTCCCGTCCTCGGAATGCACTGCGGCATATCCGCGCGAGAGCACAGCCAGCGGGTTCATCGCATCGAGCGACGCAAGAGCCGTCGCAAACCGCGAGCGCGCCGCGCGCAGGCGTGACGACCAGACATTTCCGAGACGTTCCTCGCTCATGAGCAGAGCCGTACGGCGCATATCGAGCATAAATGAAGGATCGGTCAGCGAGCGGCGCGATGCGAGCGCCGCAAGGCGTGTTTTTTCATGATCAAGCTTTGCGCCGAGCAGTGATGAGAGCCGCGCTCCGACGTTTGAAAGCTGAACGGCGAGTCGCGCCGAATCCGGCACGGCAAGCTCTGCCGCGGCAGACGGTGTCGGCGCTCTGAGGTCGGCAACGAAGTCCGCTATCGTAAAATCGGTCTCATGACCTACCGCGCTTATTATCGGGATATGCGACGCCGCTATCGTGCGTGCCAGCTTTTCGCCGTTGAACGCCCAAAGATCCTCTATCGAGCCGCCTCCGCGTCCGATTATCAGCACGTCGGGAGCGCCTTCGGTCATGCGGTTAAAATATTCGATGCCCGACATCACCGATGCCTCCGCGCCCTCGCCCTGCACGAGCGCCGGGTAAAGCGTGACTTCGGCATACGGGAAGCGCCTGCCGAGGATATTCAGTATATCCTGTATCGCCGCGCCTGTCGGCGAGGTGACGACTCCGATACGCTCCGGATATTTCGGGATCGGCTTTTTGTGCGAAGCGTCAAACAGCCCCTCGGTTTCAAGCCTTGCCTTAAGCTGTTCAAAGCGCAGATAAAGCGCGCCCGCGCCGTCCGGGATCATATCGGTGACGTATATCTGATACTGTCCGCTCTTGACATATGACGAAACATGCCCGAAAAGCACCGCCTTCATGCCGTTTTCCGGCACAAAGTCAAGGTGTGAGGCATACGAGCGGAACATCACGGCGGCGATACATCCGCCGTCATCCTTAAGCGTAAAATAAAAATGCCCCGTCTGGTAGTGGTTTTTAAAATTTGATATTTCTCCCCGCACCGCAACGGCGGCAAGCACATCGTCGGTATCAAGGAGGGTCTTTATATATTCGTTGAGCGCCGTGACCGACAGCGCCTCTATGCGTCCGCCGTTATCCAAGACGCTCACCCATATACATATGTCTGCAAAGGAGCGCCGTTCCCGCCGCGTTGTCGGCGGAAAAGCAAGGCTCCGCAAACCGGCAATCGCCCAGTGCCTCAAGATGTGCGCGGATACGCCGGTTGCTCATCACGCCGCCGGCAAAAACTATCGGCAGTTTGCCGTATACCTCGCGTGCGTCACGCGCCATCTGCGCAAGGACGGCGGCGATATAGTCCAGCAGATATGCCGCTATATCGCACGGCGGCACGCCGTCGGAAAGCAGCTTTTCGGTCTGGTTCTGCACGCCCGAAAGATTGCAAACGCAGTCCTTAACGGGGAGATGCGAGAATTTATACTTCTTTTCCGATTGCTCCGCCAACTTTTCAAGCGCCGGTCCGCACGGGAAGCGCAGACCGAGCATGACTCCGGCGCGATCGACCGCCTGACCTGCGTTGAGATCCCGCGTGCCTCCGATGACCGAGACCGAGAATGCTCTGCCGGCATCGGCGCCGGGCGCTACGAGCAGCACCTCTGTCGTACCGCCCGAAACATGGAAGGCGATATGCCGCCCGCCTATCAGCGCCTGCGAGCCGGACGAATAAAGCGCCGCCATTATATGACCGTTCTGATGAGAAAACCGGTAAAGCGGAACGCCTGCGGCATCCGCCATTGCGGACGCGGCTGCAACGCCGGTCAGGAAGCAGGGCATATACGAACCCTCCGCATCCCGCGGAGTCGCCGACACGCCGAACGCCGCTATCTTCTCCCCTGCAAGCTCGCCGCCAAGCGCCGCGCGCAGGCGCGCGGTCACGAGCGGCAGATTACGCGTGTGTGCAAACACCGCGTCCGACTGCCGCAAGCCGCATGCGCCGTCAGCCACCGGGAGCGGCTCCTTGAAGTTTGCGACCACCTCTCCGCCGTCGTTGCAAAGTGCAAGGGACGTTGTGTAGTTGCTGGTGTCAACACCGCAAAAAAGCATTATTTATCACCTGCGGACCCGTCCGTTTTGCTTTTCATAACGGCATTGAGTATACCGTTTACAAACGGGCGCGCCTTTTCGTCATCGTATTTTTTAATTATCTCGACCGCCTCGTTGACAGCAACGCTGTCCGGAACGTCGGTAAAAAGCATTTCATACACGCCCATTCTGAGCACCGCGCGTGAAACGCCGGAAAGCCGCTCGAGCTTCCAGCCGCGTGCGTTTGCGCTTATGGCGGCGTCTATCTCGTCGATATGTTCAACGGTGCCGAAGTAAAGCCCGCGCACAAAATCGTCGTCGGGCAGACCGCGCACCTCCTCTGCCGTCTCGTATATCGCGGCGGCATCGGCATCGGTGCGGAAGCCGTATTCAAAAAGAAGTTCGACCGCGTTTTCTCTTGCTTCTCGTCTTGTCATGTTGTTCCTTTCAGGACAGGGAAACGTGTCCCGAAAAGCTCTTCCGGCTAAACACGCATTCCACGCCATTATACTAATATATTATACTGTAAAAATGCTAAAAGTCAACACCGGAATGAATATTTCTTTGAATATTCATCATTTTTATTCACCGTGCGGCATATATATCAGTGACAACGCCGACAAACGGCAAGCAACCGGAGGGCACATTTCATTGAAGCAACGGATATGTATTCTGCTGGCAGGCATTATCTGCCTCGGACTGAACCTGTGGAACAGCAGCGGCACGGCGGCGCCGTCGGACGGAGAAGCCGTGACCGCGTACCTTGACGCCTCGGCATCCGCCGCGGGGAGCGACAACGGCATATACGCCGAGGGAAACATAAAATACATTGAATTCACGCCGACAGCCGCCGCGCTTCGCGCGGCATCCGACAATGACATAAAAACGCAAGTGACCGAAAGGTTCATAAGCAGGATCGACCTGCTTGCGGTCTGGGCGGCGAAAAACGGCGGATCATTTGACGGCTTCGGCGTCAAAAAAATGAACGAGCTTGCGGAAAAGATACTTTCCGCCGGCGCGGCGAATGCCGCCGGGAACGCAAAGCTGTATGATTATTACCGCGAGGCGTACGGCGCGGTACTTGGCGGGATGCTTGGCGACTACGCCGTGGTAAGTCGCGCCGAGGACGGCACCGAAACGACAGAAAGCCTTTACGGGGTGCGCGCCTTCTCGCCGCTCGCATCCGGCTGGTGGTACACGGACTACGACGATTTCGGCGCGTCACGGTCCTTCGGCTACCGCCGCCGTCATCTCGGGCATGACATGCTCGGCAGCGTCGGAACGCCGGTAATAGCCATGGAGAGCGGCTATGTTGAAAGCTGCGGCTGGAATGTTTACGGCGGTTGGCGCATAGGCATACGTTCATTTGACGGAAAAAGATATTACTATTACGCTCATCTGCGGCGCGGGCACCCGTACTGCGACATTTACGAGGGCAAAATAGTGGATGCCGGAGAGGTGATAGGATATCTCGGAATGACGGGATACAGCACGAAGGAAGACAAAAACAATATCGACACGCCTCATCTGCACGTGGGGCTTGAAATAATTTTCAAGCCCGAGCAAAAGGACGGCTACAATCAGATATGGGTCGATATGTACGCCATAACATCATTTTTATCGGATAAACGCGCGGGGACGTTCAATGATGAAGCCGCAGGCGAGCGCGTATCGCGCATACATTACATTTATCCGGAAACTCCGGACTGAAAATTTTCACTTTAGCTATTGAAATAAAGTCCGAAATGTGGTAAAGTATAAGGTAAAGAGAAAAAACTCGTGCGCGCAGCCCCCTGCTCCGGAGCACGAAAGAACGGACTCCGCAAAAATGAAAAAAACATTACTCAAGATACTCACCCGCACATCGGCATACTATACCGCCACAGCGGGACTTTACAGCTTTGTTATATTCGCAATGTACTCAAGCGAGGAAAACGGCGCGATACTCTCGGCAAAAAGGATCTTCCTTTTGCTTCCCTTCTGCCTTTGCTTTGCCGCCGCAAACACCGCGCTCGCCTCAAAAACGCTGCCGCGCGGGCTCGGATATCCCCTGCACTGCGCCGCAACGATGCTCGGCGTATACCTTTGCGTGCTGTTGCCCGCAGGCATGGAGAGCCGCCAGCGGCTCGTGGGCTTCATGACCGCGCTTGTGATATACATCGCCGCGATGGTCGTTTACGCGCTGATAGCAAAGCACGTAAAGAAGACTGTGACCGAGGAAAAGAACTTCCGCAGTCAATCGGCAGACAAAGCGAACAAGAGCAAAAACGAAAACGAATAAAAAACAGATGGGCTGTTAAAAAACTCAAGACGAGTTTTTTAACAGCCCAAGGTTTATTATTCGGTATATTTCTCCGCCTGGAGCCTGAACATGGCGGCGTACTTGCCGTCCATCTCCATCAGCTCATCGTGAGAGCCGGATTCGATAAGACTGCCGCTGTCGAACATATAAATGCGGTCAGCCATTCTCGTGGTCGAAAGCCTGTGCGAGATGAAAATGACCGTTTTGCCGGCGGCATATTCAAGGATCGAGCGGTTAAGCTCGTATTCGGCAATGGGGTCGAGCGCCGACGACGGCTCATCCATGATGATAAGCTCGTAATCGCGGGCGAAAACGCGCGCAATGGCGACCTTCTGTCCCTCGCCGCCGGAAAGATTCGTTCCCTTTTTGTCGAATTCGCGCGTCAGCGTAGTATCGACGCCCTGCTCAAGCGTTGCGAGCTTTTCGGAGAATCCCGCCTTGTCAAGCGCGGAGATAACGGTCTCGCGGTCCTTCTCCGGGTCATAATCGCCGTTCATAACGTTTTCGGCGATGCTCGCGGCGTATATCTTGAAGTCCTGGAACACAACGCCGATCTTTTCGCGGTATGCGTCAAGGTCATATTCGCGTATGTCCCTGCCGTTCATGAGGATCTGTCCCGAGGTCGGATCGTAAAGACGCATGAGCAGCTTGATAAGCGTCGTCTTGCCCGCGCCGTTGTAGCCGACGATGGCGATCTTCTCGCCGCGCGAGAGCGACAGCGAGACATTTTTAAGCGCCTCGGCGGACGATTGCTCGCCCGTGGGCTTTTCCCAATCGGCGTTATGCCACTCATACTTCGGTTTGTCCGAGAAATCGTATGTGAAGGTCACGTCGCGCAGCTCAAGCGACGAAAATTCCGGCACCTCAGCCTCGCCCGTTTTGATCTTCGGCTCGTATGCAAGAAAGCCGTAGTATTTTTCAAGGAACAGCGAATGCTTAGGGAATTTTGCCGCCTTTTCAACGAAGTCCGTCACCTGCCAGCGGATGCTCCATATAACGCTGACGCTCGCGGCAAACGCGCCGACGAGAACCAGCCCGCTCTCCAGCTTGCCGAACATATAGAAAAGCACACCGAACTGCAACCCGGCGGAAACAGACATCCACCCGATACCGTAGAGCAAAAACCACTTCATGCCGTACTTTTTCGCGAGCTTTACCGATTTTTCGGTATTCTCGTCGTAATCACGCATGAGCAGATCGGTCACTCGGCTCGTCCTTATTTCTTTGGCGTGATCCTGAAGCTGAAAAACACGGTTTATGTAGTTTCTCACACGGTTCAGCGGCTTCCAGTACTTTTCCTGCTCAAAACTCCATAGGTTTCTTGTCTGATTTATCAGAACGCACAGCACAGACGCCGCGAAAATGGCTATCGCCACCGGAATGTCTATCGTAAGCATTACGGTGATGAGCGTTGACATACTCACAATGCGCGTAACGAGCTTGCCGATATCGTCTATGACCTCATCGGAGCGCTTGTTAGCCTCATCCATCGCCCATACGAAATCGTTGTAAAACTCGGGGTCGTCGTAGCAGGCGACATCCATGCGGTATGCCTTAAGAAACAGCTCGCGCTGAAGCTGCACATCCAGCTTTTGCTTTGACCACGGCTTGAAAACATAGAAATATATCCAGTGGAGCGCAGCCGTGGACAGGTTCCACACAGCCATAAGTGCGATCAGGAAGGCAACGTCGCCGAACTGCGCCCCTTCATCGATCGCGTTGAACAGCTTTACGGTGAACACCGTATCCGCCGATTGGCAGAGGCCGTAGATGACTCCCATCAGGATATTGCCGATAAGGTAATCGGGTCCCAGACGCGCGACCTTGGAGATGATGCCGAAGTTGTTCTTCATTATACGCGCAAGAGACTGCTTGGGCGTTCCGTCGCGGCGCATTTTCACTTTCTTTGCATTTTCCGCTGTCATCACGCATCCGCCTCCTTTCCAAGGTAGTTCTCGGCTTGCAGCCTGAACATCTCGGCGTACTTGCCGCCCTTCTCCATCAGCTCGCGGTGGTTGCCCTCCTCGGTTATCCTGCCGCCGTCCATAAGGAAGATACGGTCGGCATCGACCGCCGACGAAAGACGGTGCGAGATGAATATCACCGTTCTGCCCTCCGCCGCCTTCATCATGTTTTCAAACATGGTATGCTCCGCTATCGGGTCGAGCGCCGAGGACGGCTCATCCAGTATTATCACCGGCGACGTGCGCGCAAAGGCGCGCGCCAGGGCTATCTTTTGCTGTTCGCCGACCGAAAGATTGGCGCCGTGATCGTCAAATTCACGCGTGAGCGTTGTTTCTATGCCGTGCTCGAGCCGCGCTACGCGCTCATAGGCTCCGCTTTCACGCAGCGAATACTCAACAAGCTCCGCGTCTCCCTCCTTCGGCATACGCAAAAGCACGTTGTCGGCTACCGACATAGAAAACATTTTGAAATCCTGAAATACGCAGGCGTATTCATCGCGGTAGGAGTCGAGCTTGTAATCGCGTATATCCCTGCCGCCGAGCTTCACACTGCCGCCCGTGGGGTCGTAAAGGCGCAACAGCAGCTTGACGAGCGTGGTCTTGCCGGAGCCGTTTTGCCCGACGAGCGCGATCCTCTCGCCAGCGCCGATGTGGAGCGATATCCCGCGCAGGGTATCATCCTCGGCGCCCTCATAACGGAAGGTAACGTCCTCAAGGTCGATATCGGCGCAATTTTCGGGCGCGGGCACGGCATTCTCGCTGTCCTTTATCTTCGGCTCGTAGTCAAGGAAATACCGCACGTCCTCAAGGAAGAGCGCGTGCTCGCCGAACTCGGCAAAGGTCGTTACGAGGTTGCTGAGGCAATAGGAAACGACCGAGATGGAGTTGAGGACCACGATGCAGTCGCCTATGGTCATACCGCCGTCAGAGAGCGTGCGCCAGACGGCGTAAAGCGTTGCGCCGAGCACCGTCACAACGGACATACCGATGTCAAGTATGTAATCCGCCAAAGCGCGCTTCCAGCCGTATTTGCGTATCAGCGCGCAAAAATCGCGCCGCGCCCGCTCAAGCTCGCCAAGCATACGCGTGTGCATATCGCCGAGCCGCATCTCCTTGGCGTATTCGTTGAGATAAAATGTGCGGCGGACATATTTCTGCCGCCGTTCTATCGGCTTGCGGTCGGTGATGTGATCGTGCTTGAGCTTGTTCTTCCAGCTTCGCACAAAGCCGAGCAGCAGCGGCAAAAGCCCGAAAATTATCAGCACCGGATCAATGGCAAAGAGCAAAAATGAGTTGCATAGGAGCGTGACCGTGCGCCAGATGAGGTCATCGAGCGTACTCATGACCTTCATCACACGGTTAAACGCCTCGTCCATCGCCTTTACATACTTGTCGTAAAACGACGGAGTTTCATAACAGGCAAGCTCGACCTGCGACGCCTTTATGAACAGCTTGCGCCGCATGGCGGCGTCGATCTCTTGGTACTTTCCGGCTGATAAGACATTCCAGTAGTAGTTGTTTGACACATTGATAGCGAGCGTTGCCACCGCGATCACGGAAAGATAAATTATCACATTTCTCCTCGGCTGACCGCTCTCGACGCCGTTAACGATCATGCGTATAAGAAACGAGCCGCTGAGAAAGTCAAGCGGCGCATAAAGGAATGTATTTACGAAATAAAAAATAAAGTATCCCGGCGACACGCTCCATATCTGTCCGAGCGCAAAAAACACGTTCGACAGCGTTCGACCGCGCGGGAGCCTTTCTTTTTTCTTTTGCTCCTTTTCCTTTTTCTTCTGGGCTTTTTTCTCCGCACGCGCGGCTGTCTTTTCAGCACGCGCAGCCTTTTTGTCCTTGTCTGCTATGACGTCCACCTCTTCCCGAAAAATCAGTATTTATTTAAACCAAGTATAACATAAAAGCAGTCATGTGTCAATAAACTTAAAGTTGAAACACTATATTATATTGCGATATTGCGAAAAGACACCGGGAAGGTGGTTCCTCCCCGGTGTCATTTTATGTCATTTATTGTACTTTAGCTCTTTTATGTTTTGATATGCGTGCGGCTATCAGATACCACGCGAGTCCTACGGCAAAGCCGACGAGCGCCGGGCATACCCAGCCGAGACCGATATCCGCAAACGGAAGCGCGTCTCCGAGCGCGTTTATCGTTCTGATAACGGGAGCTTTCGGCAGCTCACCGGGAAGCGACTTTGTAAGGTCGGGTATCGCCGCGACGAGCGCGAGCGCTGTCGTGCAGGCGTACACACGGCGGTCATGCTCAAACAGTCTGCCGCACATGGCAAGCACTATGATAGTCATTGCAAGCGGGTACAGGAACATGAGCACCGGCAATGACCACCGGATTATCGCGCCAAGCCCCATGGTGGATATCAAAAATGATATGACGCAGAAGCCTATTGCCCACACGCGGTACTTCGGTCCGCGCGGGAAAAGCTCGCAAAACATCTCGCCGCAGCTCGTGATGAGTCCGACCGCCGTTTTGAGGCAGGCGAGCGTGACGATAACGGCAAGGATGATACCTCCGACTTTGCCGAAATAATGCGTTGCAATGACGTAAAGCGCCTCGCCGCCGTCCGCCGCAAGCGGGTATACCGTGCGGCTCTGCGCCCCGATAAGTGCCAGCGCTGCATAAATGACAGCCATTATCATGCATCCGAAGAAACCGGATGTAATTGTGTTGCCCGCGACAGCGGCAGGATCATCAACGCCCAGTCCGCGTATTGCCGTTACAACAACTATACCGAATGCAAGACCCGCGAGCGCATCCATGGTATTGTAGCCGTCAAGAAAGCCCTGAAATACCGCTCCGCTCTCGTATGCCGCCTCCGGTGCAACGTCAGCCGCTTTGCCGATGGGCGAGATGAGCGCCGCAACGATAAGCAAGCCGAGTGCCACAAGGAACAGCGGAGTCAGTATTTTGCCTACCCATGTGAGAATCTTGCCCGGGCGTAGCGAGAACCACAGCACCGCGGCAAAGAAAAGGAGCGAGAATATCCAGACGAGCCATTTTGCCGTGGTATCGTCTATCATCGGCTTGATACCGACCGAAAATGAGGTCGAAGCACAGCGCGGAATGGCAAAAAACGGTCCTATCGTGAGATAAAGCAGGATGGTGAAGAAGTAGCCGTAGCCGCGTCCGACCCTGCTGCTCATCTGAAAAAGTCCGTCACTGCGGCTCATGCCGAGCGCCGCAACACCCAGAAGCGGAATGCCGACTCCCGTTATAAGAAAGCCTATCACGGCGAGCCATACGTTTGCACCGGCAGACTGTCCCATGAACACTGGGAATATCAAATTTCCAGCGCCGAAAAACAAGCCGAACAGCATACTGCCAACGGCGGCGGTCTCGGGGACCGTAAGTCGTTTTTTCATAATAATACTTACCTTTCGTTGTAACCGCTGTTCTGCAACACTGTTTTCGCGGTAATAAGTAATTTATATTATATTACGGATCTGCAATTTTGTCAACCCAAAATTGCAGATTTTTTATTGATCGTAGTGCTACAATTGATGTGAAACTGAGAGAAAGAAAAAAGTGCAAAAGTATAGA
>ENA-UOJS01000750-UOJS01000750.1-human-gut-metagenome-genome-assembly--contig:-C74-NODE-750-length-32065-cov-40.205967_pt1 | contig 32065 bp, 24 predicted proteins | sample MGYA00242355_ERZ723902 | MGnify/ENA metagenome assembly ERZ723902
CCGGCGCCGCTCCGACCGAAGGCGAGAAGCCCCGCCGCCGGCGTCACCGCGGAGGACGGCGCCATCGTCGCGGCGGCGGAGCCTCGGCAGAGGCCTCCTCGACCCCGGCAGCTCCGCAGGGCGGCGAGGCATAGCCACCCGGCTTCGGCCCGGCGGCGAAGGAGGGCTGCATTGCCGCTCGGGAGGGCTGCCGGCCCTTGACCCCGGCCCCACCCCAGAATCCCGGCCCCAGGCCCCGGAGGCCCAGCCTCTGAGCCCCGAACCGGACCGGACGCCGGACGCCGGACGCCGGACCCGGCTCCCGGTCTCCGATAGGACTCCGGGCCCGAGACCCGAAATCCGAACCCCAAATTGCTTATTCAACCTAAGAACCCAGGTAAAAACATGACCAACTTCAGAAAACTGCTCTCGCTGCTGGCCGCCGGCCTTGTCTGCTGGTGCCCGCTGCAGGCCCAGGAGGAGGGCTTCGACCTCACGTCGCAGCGCTCCGAATCGCAGGACGTACGCAAAGTCCCCGGCCACGTGGTCGACCACGGCGGCATCATCATCAACCCCACGCCTCACAGCCTCGAGGTCAACGCCGCACAGCGGCTCGACCTTTCGCGCGGCGTTGCCGTGAAGGACCGCCGCAAGGCCTTCTCCGAGGACGTGGACTTTCTCAAAGCCAATCGCCGCGGTCCCGTGGTCGACATCGACTTCGGCGCCAAGGCGGCCGCCCGCGCGGGCGTGAAGCCCCTCTCGGGAGCCTACGCACTGAGCGTCGGTGAGAAGGGCATTACGATTGTGGGCTACGACGAGCGGGGTGCCTTCTACGGCATCCAGACGCTCCGGCAGCTGGTCGCTTCGCCCGCTGCGGCCGGCGGTACGCTCCCCGCGGTGGAGGTCAACGACTATCCCGACCTGCCGCTGCGCGGCGTGGTCGAGGGCTTCTACGGAACCCCCTGGTCGCATGAGGTGCGCCTCTCGCTCATCGACTTCTACGGCCGCTTCAAGATGAACTGCTACATCTACGGCCCGAAGGACGACCCCTACCACAGCTGCCCCAACTGGCGGCTGCCCTATCCCGAGAAGGAGGCGGGCAACATCCGCGAGCTGGTCGAGGCGTGCCGCCGCAACCGCGTCGACTTCGTCTGGGCCATCCACCCGGGACAGGACATCAAGTGGAACGAGGAGGACTACGCCAATCTGGTGCGCAAGTTCGAGTGGATGTACGACCTCGGCGTCCGTTCGTTCGCCATCTTCTTCGACGACATCTCGGGTGAGGGTACCAACCCCGAGCGGCAGACCGAGCTGCTCAACCGTCTCAACGAGGAGTTCGTCCGGGTGAAGGGCGACGTGACGCCGCTGACGGTCTGCCCGACCGACTACTCGAAGCTCTGGGCCAACCCCACGCCGCAGGGCAGCCTGGCCATCTACGGCCGGACGCTCGACCCCTCGGTGGCGGTCTTCTGGACGGGCGACGTCGTCTGCAGCGACCTCACGCCCGAGACGTTGGAGTGGGTCAATTCGCGCATCCGCCGGCCGGCCTTCTACTGGTGGAATTACCCGGTGACGGACTACGTGCGCCACATCCTGATGCAGGGCCCCGTCTACGGCCTCGATACGACGCTCACGGCCGATGACCTGTGCGGTCTGGTGAGCAACCCCATGGAGCACGGCGAGGCCTCGAAGCTGGCTCTCTACGGCGTGGCCGACTATACGTGGAACGTCGCCGCCTACAACCCCATCGACAACTGGGAGCGCGGCCTTGCGCTCCTTGCGCCCGAGGTGCGCGACGCCTACCGCACCTTCGCCATCCATTCGTGCGATACGGAGACGGGCTACCGCCGCGACGAGTCGTGGGAGACCGAGACCTTCCGTCTGGCCGACCGTACGCCCGAGCGGGCTGCGGCGCTGCGTGCCGAGCTGGAGCGCGTCGTGCGCGTGCCGGCCCGGATGGAGCAGTGCGCCAACAAGGAGCTGCTGGCGGAGCTGCGGCCGTGGCTCGTCGAGTTCGGCAAGCTGGGCGAGCGCTGCCTGCGCGCCCTCGATTTGATGGAGCTCTATGCCGGCGGTGACGATGCCGCCTTCTGGGCCTCCTACGTCGCCAACCGCATGACGCCCGACCAGATGAAGGCCTACGAGGCCCACAAGTCGGGCACGATGAAGCTCCAGCCCTTCTACGAGCAGGCGATGGACGACATGGCCTCGGGCCTCTTCGAGCGGCTCACGGGCGAGAAACCCGCCGGGTGCAAGGGTATCGGGTCGTTCCAGAACCTGCGCACGACGCTCAGCAAGCTGATGTTCGACCACGACTCGACGACGCACTACACGTCGGGCGTCTCGCAGCAGGATGGCGACTGGATTGGCGCCGACCTGGGCTGCGTGCGCGACGTGCACGAGGTGGCCATCCTCCAGGGCCGCAACTCGGTCGACGACGTCGACTTCTTCGACCATGCGCTGGTCGAGGCCTCGGTGGACGGCCGGCAGTGGACGGCGCTGGGCGACAGCCTCCGCATGGTCTACGACATCCGCTGGACGGGTGAGCCGGTGCCGGCACGTTACGTGCGCCTGCGCCGCCTGGAGTCGCCCCGCACGCACTGGGCCTCGGTGCGTTCGTTCGAGGTGAACCCCGTGCGGGCCGAGCGGCTCGGCTTCGAGGTCGAGGCCGACGACCTGACGGCGGCGCTCTACGCCTTCGACCGCAACCCGTCGACCTCCTTCCTGCTCGACGGCGCGCTCCGCTTCGGGGTGCCTGCCGGTGCGAAGGGGTATACGATGCTCCTGCAGCCGGATGCCGATGCTGCGCCCGCGAGCGTGCGTCAGTATGCGGCCGACGGAACGCTGCTGTCCGAGACGCACGTCGATGCACCCCTCTTCCGCCTGACGCTTGAGTCGGGAGCCGCCCGCGTCGAGCTGGAGGGCGCCCTGCGCATCTTCGAAATCATCGCCGAGTAGCGGCGTTTGCTCCGGCAGACCTCTCTTCGTAGATTTGTCGGAACATCGTTGCCGGGAAAAACATGAAACAGGTCCGTGCCCTGAAAGGGTTACGGACCTGTTTGTTAATGAATGGCTATCTTCAGGTAAATCATGTCTTTCAATTGTTTGCCCTTTTCAAAAATGGGATGGTCGTAATTATCCGTGAAAAAATCAGGTATCCGGTGTGAATAGACAAATCCGCATTGCTTGTAGAAGGAGAGGATTTCGGGAGATTCTCCGGTCCCGACAAGCATTGTGTGACATCGAGCCTTGTAGTGCTCCAGAAGAAAAAATATCAATCTTTTCCCATACCCCTGGTGCTGGAACTGTGGATAGACCGCAATATTTTTGATTTCGTAGATGCCTTTGCCTTCTTCAGTTACAACGCATGCAGCTTTGACCTCGCTGTTTTCAGCCAGGACGAACATTTCCCCGCGTTCCAGATAGCGGTCAATCATCGACTCCTGCTCGTCGGCGAGGAGCAGTAAATCGAGATATTGCTTTTTGTTGCAAAGGACAGGATATATATCCATCATTTCAACTTTTATCGATGAATGGTTTGATTCGCGGGAAGCATATTTCTTCACGTGAGCCCTAAAATTAGACAATTGCAGCGTATTCAACAAATGTAGGCCAAATCTTATGGCTTCGGATTAAAATAATATGCTCCTGAGCTGTTTCATACAGTGTTGGTCGGCTCGATTATTTGATGGATAATGTCCTATTTGAGTGTTCTAAGTCGGGCAATTCGTTCATACGCTTTCTCGCAGAGGGCGGTTGCCGTGTTGCGATGTGTGACCATTGCTGGAAGCAATCAGAAGCGGAACGCCGGGGCTCATCGGTCGGCGGGGAAGCCGGGTCGGGTGTCCGGGGGCCGGTGCCGGGCCGCGGCGAGGAGGCGGGCAACAAAAAATCCCCCTTTGCCAAAGAGGAACAAAGGGGGAATGTCAATACGGGTTCTTTCCGGATGAGCTCTGGTGCTGTTCACGTTGCCCTTGCTATTTCTGTCGGAAGTAAATCTGGAGCGGGACACCGAGGCTTTCGGCCAGCGGGAAAGCAGGACCGGGGCCGGGTCCCGGTGCCGGGCCGCGGCGAGAAGGCGGACGATAAAAAATCCCCCTTTGCCAAAGGGGGACAAAGGGGGAATGTCAATACAGGTTCTTTCCGGATGAGCTCCGGTGCTGTTCACGTTGCCCTCGCTACTTCTGCCGGAAGTAAATCTGGAGCGGGACACCGGGACTCATCGGTCGGCGGGGAGCCGGACTGGGTGTCCGGGTTCCGGTACCGGGCCGCGGCGAAGAGGTAGGCAATAAAAAATCCCCCTTTGTCAAAGGGGGACAAAGGGGGAATGTCTGCACTGGATTTTTCCGGATGCGGAACGGGTCGGGCTGCACTGGGTGCGGCCTTTGCTATTTCTGCCGGAAGTAAATTTGGAGCGGGACACCGGAAAAATCCCAGTGTTCGCGGATGTTGTTCTCCAGGAAGCGGCGGTAGGGCTCCTTGATGTACTGCGGCAGGTTGACGAAGAAGGCAAACTGCGGCGTCGGCGTCGGGAGCTGCGTCACGTACTTGATGCGGATGTACTTGCCCTTGGTTGCGGGGGGCGGGTAGTTCTCGATGAGCGGCAGCAGCACCTCGTTGAGCTCCGAGGTGGCGATGCGCCGCTTGCGCGACTGATAGACCCGGATGGCCGTCTGCAGCACCTCGAGGATGCGCTGCTTGTTGATGACCGAGGTGAAGATAATCGGAATGTCGTTGAACGGGGCGAGCCGCTTCATCAGGAAGTCGCGCCACTCCTTCATCGTGTTGCTTCCCTTCTCCACGAGGTCCCACTTGTTGACCACGATGACACACCCCTTGCGGTTGCGGACAATCAGGTTGTGGATGTTCAAATCCTGCGATTCGAGCCCCTGCTGCGCGTCGAGCATCAGGATGCAGACGTCGGAGTTCTCGATGGCGCGGATGGAGCGCATGACCGAGTAGAACTCGAGGTCCTCCATCGTCTTGCCCTTCTTGCGCATGCCGGCCGTGTCGACCAGGTAGAAGTCCATGCCGAACTTGTTGTAGCGCGTGCGAATCGAGTCGCGCGTGGTGCCGGCAATTGCCGTGACGATGTTGCGTTCCTCGCCCAGCAGGGCGTTGGTCATCGACGACTTGCCCACGTTGGGGCGGCCGACGATGGTGATACGCGGCAGGTCGTCCTCCTCCTCGGCCGCCGCATCCTCGGGCAGTGCCGCCAGGATGGCGTCCATCATGTCGCCCGTGCCGCTGCCCGACATCGAGGAGATGCAGTAGGGGTCGCCCAGCCCGAGCGAGTAGAACTCGTGCGAGAGGTAAATCTGGTCGTTGTTGTCCACCTTGTTGCAGATGAGCAGCACCTTTTTCGACGAGCGGCGCAGGATGTCGGCCATCATCATGTCGAGGTCGGTGACGCCCGTCGCCACCTCGACCAGAAAGAGGATGACATCCGCCTCGTCGATGGCCAGCAGCACCTGGCGGCGGATTTCGTCCTCAAAGATATCCTCCGAGTTGACCGTATAGCCGCCCGTGTCGATGACCGAGAACTCCTTGCCGTTCCAGTCGGTGCGGCCGTAGTGGCGGTCGCGCGTGGTACCGGCCGTGGAGTCGACGATGGCCTGGCGCTGGCCGACGAGCCGGTTGAAGAGGGTGCTTTTGCCGACGTTGGGACGGCCTACTATTGCTACAAGACTCATATTCCGTAGGTTTTGGGGTGCAAAGATAGCGTAAATCCGCGAAGTAAAAAAGTTTTGGCCCCCGGAACCGCAAAAAAGGGGCCGCAACGGCTTTCATCGTTGCTGAAAATCCCTTCAGCCTCTGCCACGAAGCCTTCTCCCCGGGACTTCCGTTCCGGGACTTCCGTTCCGGGACTTCCGTTCCGGGACCTCCGCCCTGGGACCTCTTCTTGGAGCCTCTCCCGAAACCTCTGCTCCGGAACCTCCACCTTGGTCCCTCTGCCGCGCAGAGCGGCCGTGGGCGTCAGGCCAGGTAGTGCGCCTCGGTGTTCGAGGCCTGCTCGGGGTAGAGCAGCACGAAGCTGTGTTCGGGGAAGTAGGTGCTCAGATAGTAGGAGATGCGGCTCATGGGCGCCTGGTAGGAGATGCGCTCCTTGCGGCTCATGATGAGCCAGATGCAGTCGTCGCGGCGCGAGTCGTTGGCCACGCCGAGCATCTCGTCCCAGTCGTCGAAGGTGTGGTACGACGCCTCGCCGGCCCGCTTGCCGTTCAGTTCGCGGATGTAGCGCAGCGTGGTCTCGGTGCCGTAGAAAATCATCCGGGCGCCGGTGTTGCGCGCGATGTTGCGCAGACGGTGCACCCAGCGCGGGAAGCCCGCCTCCTTCTCGGCCTGCGCGGGGCAGACCACCAGATGGCGCTGGATGGTCGACAGCGGCTGCTTCGAGCGGTAGATGAGCGTCATGGTGCTGTTCTGGCTCAACACGCCCTGCGCCGTGTTGCCCAGGAAGGTGTCGATGCGCCCCTGGCTGTGGTGCAGACCCATGACCAGGTCCGTAATCCGCTGCTCGCGGATGACGCTCGTGATGGCGTTGACCGTGTTGACGTCGTAGCGGAGCATCGCCTCGATGGGGTAGTCGCCCGCGGCGGCGGTCTTCTGGGCGATGCGCAGCGCCGTCTTGGCCCGCTTGATGTCGGGGCCGTTGTCCTGCAGGTGGTTGCTCACCGAGTTGAGGGCGAAGAGGCCGCCCTTGTCGCGCGGGGTCTTGATGGCGGTGCTCAGGTGCACCAGCTCCTCGACCGTCTCGTCGTTGGCCACCGGGATGAGAATACGCTCGTCGTGTTCGTCGGGCTCCTCCGTCCGCCCGCCGCTCAGGGCGATGTTGTGGGCGCCGCGCTGGGCGGCGAAGGTCGAGATGGTGCAGGTGAAGAATATCATGAGGATGGTGCCGTTGAGCACGCTTTCGTTCAGCAGGCGGATGGGCTCGCCCTCGGGCGTATGGCCCAGGATGACGTTGTAGCCCACCATCACGGCGGCCAGCGTGGCGGCCACGTGGGCCGAGCTCAGGCCGAAGAGCAGCGTGCGCTGGTCGCGCGAGAGGCGGAAGGTCTTCTGTGAGAGGACCGCCGCGAGGTACTTGGCCGCCGTGACGCCGACGACCATCACGGCGCTCACCTCGAGCGTCTCCCAGCTCTTGAAGAAGGCGCGGTAGTCGATGAGCATCCCCACGCTGATGAGGAAGAAGGGGATGAAGATGGCGTTGCCGACAAAGTCGATGCGGTTCATCAGCGGCGAGGTGCGCGGGATGAGCCGCCCCATGGCCAGACCCGCCAGGAAGGCGCCGATGATGGGCTCCAGACCGGCGGCTTCGGCGGCGAAGGCCCCCAGAAAGACCATCATCAGCACGAAGATGTACTGCGCGATGTTGTCGCTGCAATGTTTGAAGAACCAGCGTCCGATGAGCGGGAAGAGCAGCGTGATGCCGGCGATGCAGGCCACCACCGAGCCGCTGAGCCGGTACCAGAAGGCCTGGTCGACCTTGCCCGTCGAGAGGCCCACGATGACGGTCAGCACCAGCAGGGCCAGCGTGTCGGTAATCATCGTGCCGCCCACGGCGATGACCACCGACTTGTCGCGGGCGAGCCCCAGCTTCGAGACCATCGGGTAGGCGATGAGCGTCTGCGAGGCGAAGAGCGCCGCCAGCAGGATGGAGGAGTGGAGCGCGAAGCCGAGGATGTAGTATCCGGCCAGGATGCCGAAGGCCATCGGTATCGAGAAGGTGTAGAGGCCGAAGACGATGCTGCGCCAGCCGTTGCGGCGCAGGTCGTTGACATCCATCTCGAGACCCGAGAGGAACATGATGTAGAGCAGTCCGGCCGTACCCGAGAGGATGATGCTGCTGTCGCGCAGCACGAGGTTGAAGCCGTGGGGGCCGATGACGGCGCCGGCGATGATGAGCCCCAGCAGGTAGGGAATCCGCAGCTTGTTGAGCACCAGCGGGGCGGCCAGAATGATGGCCAGGATGAGCAGGAACTTGAGTATGGGGTCTTCGAGCGGCAGGGTGATGCCGGAGAGTGCGAGAAACATGGTCGGTGCGGTTTTTGGAGGTTGCGGAGCCGGTTCGGGCATGCCGTGCGGGTTCTCTCCCTGAAAAAAGGGCTGCGCCCGGGCTCCTTAGAAACAAATATACGAAAAATCGGCGAAAAAGAGAACGTTCCGCCCGTAATTTTTGCCCCGTGCTGCGGCTTCGGCGGGGGTCGGCAGCGATTCGCTGCGTGCGGGCGCTCTTGCCGTGGCGCGCGGGAGGCATCCGGCGGCAGCGGCGCATGCGGCAGGGGCGGACGGAGTGCTGCTCGGGTCGGACGGAGTGTCGCGGGGGTCGGATGAGGTGTTGCTCGGGTCGGATGAGGTGCCGCGCCGGGTCGGATGAGGTGCCGCTTGGGGCCAGATGAGGTGCCGCGCCGGGTCGGACGGAGTGTCGCGCAAGTCGGCGAAAGTGCCGCGCCGGGCGGTAAAAAATCGGGCGGAGCGGTTGTTTTCCCGAAAAAAAATGTAACTTTGACGAAACATATCCTTGTGTCGATGGGTAAGAAAGTGGACAGAAAACTGCTCGGAGCGGTCCTGATGGGGTTCTTCATCATGGGCTTCTGCGACATTGTGGCCCCCATTACGGGGCGCATCGCCGCCGAGTTTCCGGCCGGGCGCCAGGCGGCCGTGAGCTTCCTGCCGACGATGGTCTTCCTCTGGTTCCTGCTTCTCTCGACCCCCGTCGCGGGGCTGATGAACCGCATCGGGCGCAAGGCCACGGCGCTGCTGGGCTACGCCCTGACGGCCGTCGGGCTGCTCGTCCCCTGGCTTGCGGGCGAGGGGTGCGCCCTGGGGTGGTACTTCGTCGGCTTCGGCCTGCTGGGCATCGGCAACACGGTGGTGCAGGTGGCCGTCAACCCGCTGCTGGCAACCATCGTGCCCGAAGAGCGGATGACGAGCTATCTGACCATCGGGCAGATTTTCCGCAACACCTCGCTGCTCCTGCTGGCGCCGATTGTCACGGGGCTCGTGGCGCTGACCGGCTCGTGGCGCCTGCTGCTGCCGCTCTACGCTGCACTGACCGTTGCGGGCGGGCTCTGGCTGCAGCTGACACCCGTTGCGGAGCCCGCAGCGGCGGCACGCACCGCCCGGAGCGGCGGCCGGCGGGGGCTTGCCGACAGCTTCCGCCTGCTGGGCAACCGCACGGTGCTCCTCTGCGCCGTCGGCGTGGCCTGCTTCATCGCGGCCGATGTCGGGGTGGGCTACCTCTCGGTGCGGCTCATCGATTCGCCCGACGCGATGCTCACCACGACGGGCTTCTACGCCTGCCGCATCGTCGGGACGCTGGTCGGCGCGTGGGTGCTGGCCCGCTGCTCCGACGTGAAGTACCTCGGCGGCAACATGACGGTGGCCCTCGCGGCACTCGCCGCCCTGGTGGCCCTGCCGCACGGCTCCGTATGGCCGGTCTACCTGCTGCTGGGGGTGCTGGGCTTCACGCTGGCCTGCGTCTTCGCCACCTTCTACGCCGTCGCCACGCGGGCCGTCGCCGCGGAGCAGGCCAACGGCGTGGCCGGGCTGATGATTCTGGCCATCTCGGCCGGCGCCCTCTCGGGTCCGGTCTGCGGGGCGATTGTCCGCTGGACGGGGGCCGCGGCATGGGGATTGCTCTTCCCGGCGGCGTGTGTCCTCTACATGCTCTGGGCCTCGGTGGTGCTGCGGCGGCGCGGCCGGAAAGAGATGAACAACCGATAACGAAACAAACCGAAAAACAGAAACGATTATGATACGCAGAATAGTGATTACCTCGCTGCTGCTCGTCGCCGCTCTGACGGCCTCGGCACAGCGCTCTCCGATTCGGGTGGAGTGGGGCATCATGGGCGGCGTGAACGTCCCCGAGTTCACCACCAACATGAGCAAGACCGAAATCCGCAACAAGCTGGGCTGGCAGGCCGGCATCATGACGGCGGTCAACTTCGGCGCCGTGGCCATCGAGCCGCAGATTCTCTATGTCCGCCAGGGGATGCGCATCCGCACCGAAGGCGAGGCTGAGGTCAACGTCAAGTCGAACTCCATCGACGTGCCGGTGCTCGCATCGCTGCGGCTGCTCCGTCCGGTGCGCATCTTCGCCGGTCCGGTCTTCACGGTGCTCAACGACTGCAAGCAGAAGTCGGGCGGTGACCTGCTCGACTTCGGGCGCGTGCGTCCGTCGGTCTCCTATACCGTGGGCGCGGGCATCACGCTGCTGCGCCACCTCTACATCGACCTGCGCTACAACGGCCAGTTCTCGAGCAAGAAGGATGTGGCGCTGCCCAACGACAAGGTGATGGGCAAACTCCGTTCCTACAACGTGGCGCTCAGCGTCGGCTATATCTTCTGACCATGACGGAGGCAGTCGGCAGAGAGATACTCGTCGAGGGGGTCGACCCCCGCGAGCTCTACGGAGCCCAGAACGTCTATCTGGACCAGATTCGGGAGCTGCATCCCCAGTTGAAGATTGTCGCGCGCGGCTCGTCGCTCAAGGTGCTCGGCCCGCGTGCCGAGACCGAGCGCTTCGAGAAGCACCTCGACGGGCTGGTGGCCTATTACCTCAAGTACGGCCACATCTCCTCCGAGGTGGTCTCGCAGGCCTTCTCGGGCGTGGCGCTGCAGGAGGCGCCCACCGACAAGGATGTAATCGTCTACGGCAACAACGGCAACATCATCCGCGCACGGACGGTCAACCAGCAGCGGCTGGTGAGCCTCTACGACAAGTGCGACCTGCTCTTTGCGGTCGGACCGGCCGGCTCGGGCAAGACCTATACGGCCATTGCGTTGGCCGTGCGGGCGCTCAAGGAGCGGCAGGTGCGGCGCATCATCCTGACGCGTCCGGCCGTCGAGGCGGGCGAGAAACTGGGCTTCCTGCCCGGCGACATGAAGGAGAAGCTCGACCCCTACCTGCAGCCCCTCTACGATGCGCTGAACGACATGATTCCCGCCGCCAAGCTGACCCGCTACATCGAAGAGGGGACCGTGCAGATTGCGCCGCTGGCCTATATGCGCGGCCGCACGCTCGACAACGCCTTCGTCATTCTGGACGAGGCGCAGAACACGACCCTCTCGCAAATCAAGATGTTCCTCACGCGCATGGGACGCAACGCCAAGTTCATCGTCACGGGCGACGTGACGCAGATTGACCTGCCGCGCAAGAGCGACAGCGGTCTGGTGCACACGATGGAGATTCTGCGCCGCGTGGAGGATATCGGCATCGTCGAATTCGACAAGCGCGACATCGTCCGCCACCCGCTGGTCAAGTACATCGTCGAGGCCTTCGACCGCGACGCCGCCGCATCGGCCCCCGCGCGCGGCGCTTCGGCTTCGCACGAAAACGAACAGAATGTATCACACAAAAACCAATAGAACCTTATGGATAAGAATCTGACAGCCCTCAAACCGGCGCTTGTCTGGAAACATTTCGCCGAAATCGTCCGCATTCCGCGCCCCTCGTCGCACGAGGAGCAAATCCGCCGCTACGTGCTCGACATGGCCCGTTCGCTCGGGCTCGAGTGCCGCGAAGATGCGGGCCACAACGTCTACGTGCGCAAACCCGCCTCGAAGGGGATGGAGAACCGCAAGGGCGTGGTGCTGCAGGCCCACCTCGACATGGTGCCGCAGAAGAACAACGACAAGGTCTTCGACTTCGAGAAGGACCCCATCGAGGCCTACATCGACGGCGAGTGGGTGACGGCCGACGGCACGACGCTCGGCGCCGATGACGGCATCGGCGTAGCCGCCATTCTGGCCGTGCTCGAGGACAACACGCTGCGCCACGGTCCCGTCGAGGCGCTCTTCACCGCCACGGAGGAGACCGGCATGGACGGCGCCTTCGGGCTGGAGGAGCACCTGCTCCAGGGGGACATCCTGCTCAACCTCGACTCCGAGACCGAGGGCGAGCTCTACGTCGGCTGCGCCGGCGGTCTGGACGCCAACATCTCCTTCAACTACGAGGCCGAGCCGGTGCCCGCTGCCTGCGAGGCGCTGCGCATCGTGGTCAAGGGGCTCAAGGGGGGCCACTCGGGCATCCAGATTGGCTGCCAGCGTGCCAATGCCAACAAGCTGCTCTTCCGCTTCATCGGCCGCATGGCTGCCGACGAGGGGATGCTGCTCGCGTCGGTCGACGGCGGCGGTCTGCGCAACGCCATTCCGCGCGAGGCCGAGGCGGTTGTGCTGCTTCCCGCCGGCCGTTCGGGTACCGTCATCGAGGCGCTGAAGCACTTCGAGCAGGTCGTCGTGGCGGAGTTCGCCGGCATCGAGGATTCGATTGAAATGCACGCCGAACCCTGCGCGCTGCCCGAGCGGATGATTGCCCGCGCGGTGGGCGAGCGTCTGGTGCGGGCCGTGCTCGCATGCCCCGACGGCGTGCGCCGCATGTCGATGTCGATGCCCGGTCTGGTACAGACCTCGTCGAATCTGGCCCGCGTGGTCTCCGACGGGCGGACCGTCCGGCTGCAGAGCCTGCTGCGCAGCTCGGTCAACTCCGAGAAGGAGGAGCTGGGCCAGGCCTTCGAGGCGCTCTTCACGCTGGCCGGCGCGCGCGTCGAGCTGACGGGCAGCTACGACGGCTGGAAGCCCGATATGGACTCTCCGATTCTCAAGGCGATGACCGCCTCCTACGAGGCGCTCTACGGCCGCAAGCCTCTGGTGACGGCCATCCACGCCGGTCTGGAGTGCGGCATCATCGGCGGCAAGTATCCCGGTCTGGACATGATTTCGTTCGGCCCGACCATCTGCTACCCCCACTCGCCCGACGAGAAGGTCGACATCGCTTCGGTGGGCCGCTTCTACGAGTTCCTGGTCCACACGCTGGAGAACGTACCCCAAAAGTAGCAGACCTTGGAGACACGCGGCGTCAAATGGTTCGTAATCGTCAATCCCGTGGCCGGAGGCGGCCGCGGGCTTGACCATTTTCCGCAGATATCGAAGCATCTGCGCGATGCGTACATCCGCTGCGAACCGGTCTTCACCGAGCACAAGTTCCACGCCACGGAGCTCACGGTCACGGCCGTGAGGGAGGGCTACCGCCACATCATCGTCGTGGGTGGCGACGGAACGCTGCACGAGGTGGTCAACGGCCTCTTCATCCAGCAGGAGGTGCGCCCCGACGAGGTGCTGCTGGCGGTCATCGCCGTCGGCACGGGCAACGACTGGGTCCGCACGTTCGGCATCTCGAACCGCTACCGTGACGCCGTGCGGGCCATTGCCGAAGGGCACTCGTTCCTGCAGGACGTCGGCGTGGTCTCCTACGAGGAGGCGCACTACCGCCAGAGCCGCTACATGGCCAACGTGGCCGGCGCGGGGTTCGACGCCCACGTGGTGCGCAAACAGTCGCATCTGAAGAAGAAGGGCCACAAGCACCGCTGGCGCTACACGTGGTGCGTCGTGAACTCCTTCTTCCGCTACAAGTCGACGGGCGTGAAGGTATGGGTCGACGACCGGCTGGTCTACAACAACCTGCTGCTGAGCATCGCCATCGGTATCTGCAAGTACAACGGCGGAGGCATGCAGCCGCTGCCCGAAGCGGTGGCCGACGACGGCATGTTCGACGTCTCGCTCATCCGTCCGGTCCACTTCTGGCACCTGCTCTTCCGCTTCCACTACCTCTTCAACGGCGGCATCTACCGCATCCGCCACATCCTGCGCGAGCGGGGTAGCCGCATCCGGATTGAGTCCTCGCCCGAGGTCTCGGTCGAGGTCGACGGCGAGCTGCTGGGCGAGTCGCCGCTCGAGTTCTCGGTGCTCCACCGCGCCATCCGTGTGGTGGTGGGGCGTGAATTCCTGGCCGGGCGGCTTGAGCGCAGCGCCGGCGCCGGGCCGCAGCCTTCGACGCCGGATGCCTGAGCGGGCGCCGTCGTCTCGGGCCGCATGCGGAGCAGGCCAGATATGAAAAATCCCGGAACATTGCCGTTCCTGGATTTTTCGTGTGTGGAGGTGCCGCGCATCCGCGAAGTGCGGCTCTGAACACTGCGGCCGGGTTTGCTGCTGCGCCGGGCGGGGGCTGCAAGGACCGGCCGCGGAGGTCCGCTTCGTCGCGGCGTCCGGGCCGATGCGGGGGTCAGTCGACCGTCTCGAGGATGTCGACCTCGGTGAAGGTCCACCCGAAGAGGTCGTTGGCGCACTCGAGCTCCAACTGTCGGATTTGCGACAGGTCGGTCGTGTCGGCCAGCACGGCGTTGAAGAAGGCGCCCATGGTCTGGTAGGTGTTGTTGACCTTCGAGGCGAAGCACTTGTAGAAGCCGTGCTGCTGTTCGTAGTTCAGGCCGGCGGGCAGCACGCCCTGGGCCACCAGATAGGGGTAGGGGTAGATGTGGCGCATGTTGCGGGCGTCGGCGTTGAGCTCGTCGACGATGGTGGTCACCACGACCATGTCCACCGTGTCGCTCACGCCCGGCATCTCGAGGAAGGTGACGTAGACCGGATAGCTCGCCTCGAGCTGTCCCGACACGTCGTCGGCGAAGAGCGAGAATTCGGCGTCGGTCAGGTCGTCGAGGTAGACCATCTGGCGGTAGTCGCGCAGCGCTTCGCGCATCGCCTTGCGCTCCTGGTCGTTCCAGCGGCGCTGCTGCGAGCAGCCCGCGAGGCCGGCGGCGAAGAGCGCCAGCACCGGAATGCAGAGTAGAATCTTTTTCATCCTTTCTTGGTTGTTGGTTTGCTTCCTCGCAACGGAGCAATCCCTGTGCCAAAAAAGTAGTATCTTGCGGTGCCATATTTAATATAAGCGGCGACGATGGATTTCAATCGCTATATTACGACTGCTGAGTTTCATGAACTTGCAGAACTTCTCCGGACCGAAGGGCGGCTTGTTGCGTTTGCTCCCGGGGAGCCGTTCGCGCGTCAGGATGAGCGCAATCGCCATTGCGGACTGGTCGACGAGGGGGCTTTTCGCTATGTGCATCTTACCTCTCGGGGGGAATCCCATGTGGTGGGTTATGCCTTTGCCGGCGAGTTTGTGGGCGACTATATCTCGATGAGCAGCGGCCGTCCGTCCTGGGTCGGAATCGAGGCAATCTGCGAAAGTCGTGTATGGACTCTTGAGCGAGACACTCTGGAGGCTTTTTATGCAGTGGATGCGGCGCATGAGCGACTCGGGCGCCTGTTTGCGGAGCATCTGCTGTCCGAGGTCTATGAACGGTTGCTGCAATCTTACGTCACTTCGCCTCAGGACCTTTATGAAATATTGTTGCGCCGCTGTCCCAATCTGTTGAATTTCATATCGCTGAAGGAGCTGGCCTCCTTCCTGCGCATTCGCCCCGAAACCTTGAGCCGCATCCGGCGCCGCATTTTGTAGATTTCTTGATTCTAATCAAGATTGACACGGAAAAAATCCGATACTTTTGCCTTCATGAAACAGGCAGTCGTTATCGGAGCTACGTCGGGAATCGGGCGCTCTCTTGCATTGAAACTTGTTGCAGCCGGCTGGCGGGTAGGTGTGGTTGGACGCCGCGAAGCGTTGCTGCGAGAATTGAAGGAGCGTTATCCAACCGCTTTTTCATATGCTGCAGTCGATATTGCACAACCGGCCGCATGTCTGAACGCTCTGTCGGATTTGGTCGAGCGGATGGGAGGGATGCACCTCTGTGTCGTATGCGCCGGCACGGGCGAACTGAATCCGTCGCTCGATTTCACCCTTGAAGAGCCCTCCATCTTGACCAACGTACGGGGATGGACGGCCGTGGTGGACTGGGCGTACAACTATTTCGAAGGTCGGGGTGGAGGAGACCTTGCGGTTGTTACGTCGATTGGCGGATTGCGCGGAAGCGCGTCGGCTCCGGCATACAATGCCTCGAAAGCCTATCAGATTAATTATGTCGAGGGGTTGTGTCAGCGAAGCGTACAATCTGCCTCGAACGTCCGGATAATGGAGATTCGTCCCGGCCTGGTTGATACGGCGATGGCCAAAGGCAGTGGCTTGTTCTGGGTGATGCCCGTCGACCGGGTAGCGAATCAGGCGTTGAATGCCCTGCTCAAGGGCCGACGATTAACCGTTGTTACCCGCAGATGGTTGATTGTCGGCTGGATACTTCGTATATTGCCCCAATTCTTGTATCTTAGATTGTAATCAGAAGAACGAGTCTCTCCTGGCAGCGGGAATTTTGCTTCTGACAGATGATTGGCGTGGATTTGTTGCCCTCCGCCGTTCTTCACTATCTTTGCGGGTCAATCTTTTTCCGAAAGAGGTCCGGGGTGCCGGACGGGAAGCGGCACAGCATGAGAAGGGTCGGGGAGGACGGTGGACAACCGCCCAATCTGCAAAAAAACGGAACAAAACAGGCAAAAAAGAGAAATTTTGTCTACTTTTGCGCTTTCGTTCCAAACAAGAATCCTCGAAATGAAACTCTTCACGTTCAGGCCCAAACTCGTCGACACGCTCCGCAACTACTCGCGTGCCGACTTTATGCGCGACCTGATGGCCGGCGTCATCGTCGGCATCGTCGCCCTGCCGCTGGCCATCGCCTTCGGCATCGCTTCGGGCGTCTCGCCCGAGAAGGGCATCATCACGGCCGTCATCGCCGGCTTTGTCGTCTCGCTGCTGGGCGGCAGCCGCGTCCAGATTGGCGGCCCGACCGGCGCCTTCATCATCATCGTCTACGGCATCGTCCAGGAGTACGGCGAGGCGGGACTTCTGGTGGCAACGCTCATGGGCGGCGTGCTGCTCCTGCTCATGGGGCTCTTCCGGCTGGGTACGGTCATCAAGTTCATCCCCTATCCCATCATCGTGGGCTTCACGAGCGGTATTGCCGTGACCATCTTCACCACGCAGGTGGCCGACATCTTCGGCCTCGACTTCGGCGGCGAGAAGGTGCCGGGCGACTTCATCGAGAAGTGGGCCCTCTACTTCCGCCACTTCGACACGGTCAACTGGTGGAATACGCTGGTCGCCGTGCTGAGCATCGCCATCATCGCCCTCACGCCGAAGCTCATGCGCCGCATCCCCGGCTCGCTCGTGGCCATCGTCGTGATGACGGCAGCCGTCTGGGCGCTGCGCCGCTATGCGGGCATCGACTCCATCGACTCCATCGACACCATCGGCGACCGCTTCACGATTCGCTCCGAGCTGCCCGCCGCGGCGCTCCCGGCCCTCGACTGGGAGGCCGTGCGGAGCCTCTTCCCGGTAGCGGTGACCATCGCGCTGCTGGGGGCCATCGAGTCGCTCCTCTCGGCCACGGTGGCCGACGGCGTCATCGAGGACCGCCACGACTCGAACACCGAGCTCATCGCCCAGGGTGCGGCCAACCTGCTGACGCCCCTCTTCGGCGGCATCCCCGCCACGGGCGCCATCGCCCGCACGATGACCAACATCAACAACGGCGGTCGCACCCCCGTGGCGGGCATCGTCCACGCCGTCGTGCTGCTGCTCATCCTGCTGCTGCTCATGCCCCTGGCGCAGTACATTCCGATGGCCTGCCTGGCGGGTGTGCTGGCCGTGGTGGCCTACAACATGAGCGGCTGGCGCACCTTCAAGGCGCTACTGCGCAACCCCCGCTCGGATGTGGCCGTGCTGCTCATCACCTTCTTCCTGACGGTGGTCTTCGACCTGACGGTGGCCATCGAGGTGGGGCTGCTCATCGCCTGCGTCCTCTTCCTCAAGCGGGTGATGGAGACCACCGAGATTTCGGTCATCCGCGACGAAATCGACCCCAGTGCCGGCACCGACCTGACGCTGCACGAGGAGCACCTCACGGTGCCCGAGGGGGTCGAGGTCTACGAAATCAACGGCCCCTACTTCTTCGGCATCGCCACCAAGTTCGAGGAGCTGATGGCCCAGATGGGCGACCGCCCCAGGGTGCGCGTCATCCGCATGCGCAAGGTCCCCTTCATCGACTCGACGGGCCTGCACAACCTCACGACGCTGTGCGAGATGTCGCGCCGCGAGAAAATCGAGGTGGTTCTCTCTGGCGTGAACGAGCAGGTGCACGGAGCGCTCGAACGGGCGGGCATCATCGAGATGCTGGGCGGCGAGAACGTCTGCCCCAACATCCACGTGGCGCTCGAGCGTGCCGCACGGCTCGTTGCGGCGCGGAGCTGACCCGCACGGTCGTGGAACGGCTCTACGGAGAGGCGGCCCGGAGTTTCGGCTCCGCGCCGCCTCTTCTGTTTCCGGGGCGGGGCAAATACAGTGCGGGAAGAGGACTTCGTGAAGGCCGGCTCTGCAAAGAGGGGACCGTCGCCGTGCGGAGGTCGCAAAAGTCCCTTGCGGAGTGCCGTTTGCGTACGAATTGAAAAGCGTTTCCGGACGGAATTCCTTATCTTTGTGGAGGAAGGAGGTGCCGCCTCTCCCCACGTACGGTCTGCACCGTCAACGCACCCGAAGGGCGGTGTGCGCCTCATCCCTATCCCGCTTTTGTTATCCGTACAAACCGCATCATGATTCGCAAACTGATTGGAATGGCCCTTCTGCTTCTCCTGACGGGGTGCAGCGGCACGGAGGCTCCCCGTCACGGAGCGCTCACCCTATGGTACGACAGACCTGCCTCGCGCTGGGTCGAGACGCTTCCGCTGGGCAACGGCCGGCTGGGGGCCATGCCCGACGGCGGGCCTGCGGCCGAGCACATCGTGCTCAACGACATCTCGCTCTGGAGCGGCTCCGAGCAGAACACCGACAACCCCGAGGCCGGCGAGTGGCTTCCCCGCATCCGCGCCCTGCTGCTCGAGGGGCGCAACCTCGAGGCGCAGCGGCTCATGTACCGTCACTTCGTCTGCCGGGGTGGAGGCTCCGCCGGTGCGGCCTACGGCAGCTACCAGCTGCTGGGTGCGCTCGATATCCGGCAGCAGCTTCCCGACAGCTCCGACGTCGGAGCCTATGAACGGGGCCTGAACATCGGCGACGCGACGGCCTATACGCGTTTCGAGTCGGGCGGCGTGCGGTTTACGCGCGAATATTTCGTCTCGCGCACCGCCGATGTCGTGGCCGTGCGGCTGCGCGCCTCCCGGCCCGGAGCGCTCAACTTTTCGGTGCGGCTGTCGCGCCCCGAAAACGCCCGCTGCTCGGCCGGGCGGGGGGAGCTGCGGATGGAGGGCTCGCTGCCGAGCGGCCAGGAGGGGGTCGAAGGGATGCGCTATGCCGCCCGTGCGGCGGTGAAGGGCAACGGCCGGCTCGACGAAGAGGCGGGAGCCCTGCATGTGAGCGATGCCGACGAGGCGGTGATATACCTCTCGGCCTCGACCACGTGGTGGAGCGACGACTGCGGGCGGATGACCGACTCGCTGCTCGATGCGGCCCTTGGCTGTGATTTCGATTCGCTGCGCGAGGCCCATACGGCCGACTACCGCCGCTATTTCGACCGTGTCTCGCTCGATTTGGGCGAGGCGCCCGACCTGCCCACCGACCGGCGGCTCGAACGGTTCGATTCGCTGCCCGACCCGGCGCTTGCGGCGCTCTACATGCAGTACGGCCGCTACCTGCTGCTCAGTTCGACGCGCGAGGGGTCGCTGCCGCCCAATCTGCAGGGGCTCTGGGCCAATACGGTTGATACCCCCTGGAAGGGGGACTACCACCTGAACATCAACGTCGAGATGAACCACTGGCTCACCGGCCCGGGCAATCTGTCGGAGCTCCAGCGGCCGCTCATCGAGCTCGTCCGGCGCATGGTCCCCTCGGGCGAGCGGACCGCCCGCTGCTTCTACCGCTCGGAGGGGTGGTGCGCCCACGTGCTGGCCAATCCGTGGAACTTCACGGCGCCGGCCGAGAATCCCGCCTGGGGAGCAACCAATACGGGCGGGGCCTGGCTGGCGCTGCACCTCTGGGAGCAGTACCGCTTCACGGCCGACACGGCCTGCCTGCGCAGCGTCTACCCTGTGATGCGGGGTGCGGCGCGCTTCTTCCTCGACAATCTCATCCCCGAGCCCGAACACGGATGGCTGGTGACGGCCCCCACCTCGTCGCCCGAGAACGGATTCTACGACGAGAGCCCGACGGAGATTACCTACGTATGCATGGGCTCAACGATGGATACGCAGCTGGTGCGCGAGCTCTTCGGCGCCGTCACCCGGGCCTCGGAGCTGCTGGGCTGCGATGTCGATTTTGCCGCACGGCTGCGTGCCACGGCGCTGCGGCTGCCGCCCCATCAGGTCAGCGAGTCGGGCTACCTGCTCGAGTGGCTGAAGGACTACCGCGAGATGGAGCCCCACCACCGCCACGTCTCCCACCTGTTCGGCCTCTATCCCGGCACGCAGCTGACACGCCGCCGTACGCCCGAGCTGATGTCTGCCTGCCGGGCGACGCTCGAACGTCGCGGCGACGAGGGCACGGGATGGTCGCGCGCCTGGAAAATCGCCTTCTGGGCCCGTCTGGGCGATGGCAACCGCGCCTACCGCCTCTTCCACAACCTGCTCCAGCCGGCGCTCGTCGAGGGTTCGGCCGACGAACGCAGCGGTACCTATCCCAACCTCTTCTGCGCCCATCCTCCCTTTCAGATTGACGGCAACTTCGGCGGAGCGGCGGGCATTGCCGAGATGCTGCTGCAGAGCCACGACGGCTGCATCGATGTGCTGCCGGCGCTTCCCGACGCCTGGCCCGAGGGCGAGTACCGGGGGCTCAAGGCGCGCGGTAACATCACGGTCGGCTGCCGCTGGTCGCAGGGGCGGGTCCGCGAGGTGACGCTCTGCAGCGAGGCCGACTGCCGCGTGACGCTCTGCGTGCCGGGCGGCGAGTCGCGCGAGGTGAGCTGCCGCGCCGGCGAGCCCTGCACGCTGCGCTTTAGCTGACGGTTTTCCAGGAGACGAAAAAGCGGGGAGGGTTCCACGTCGGAACCCTCCCCGCTTTTTCCCTATCGGTCGTCGCCCGGCCTTCAGAAGGTGCCGAAGCGGAAGACAATCTTCTGGCAGTAGAGCTCGCCGGGGTGGAGCAGCGGCGAGGGGAAGTCGGCGTGGTTCACCGCATCGGGGTAGTTCTGACACTCGAGGGCCACACCAGCGTAGTCCTCGTAGCGGCCTCCCGACTTGGTCTCGGGACATCCGCCCGAGAGCCAGTTGCCCGTGTAGAGCATCACGCTGGGCTGCGACGAGAGCACCTCGACGCGGCGTCCCGACCGCGGGTCGCGCAACTCGCCCACCTCGCCCAGGATGTTGGGCTTCCAGCCGTCGATGATGAAGGGGTGGTCGTAGCCGCGGAAGTCGCGGATGTGGTTGAACTCCGAGTCGATGCCGGGTCTCAGGGTGCGGAAGGTGCGGAAGTCCTGCGGCGTCCCCTCGACGTCGAGGATGCGCCCCGTGGGAATCTGCCGTTCGTTCATCTCCAGCACGTGCGACGAGTTGAGCCGCAGCTCGTGGTCGAGCACCGAGCCCGAATGCTCGCCCGAGAGGTTGAAGTAGACGTGGTTCGTCAGGTTGACGGGCGTCGTCCGGTCGCACTTGGCCAGATAGGTGATTTCGAGCGCGTTGTCGTCGTCGAAGTCGAAGACCGCCTCGACGTTCACCTCGCCCGGGTAGCCCTGGTCGCCATCCTCCGACGTGAGGGCCATCACCACGCGGTTCTCCTCCACGCGGCTCTCCCAGATGCGGTTGGCGAAGTTCTTCGTGCCGCCGTGCAGGTGGTTCACGCCGTTGTTCACCTCGAGCCGGTACTCCTTGCCCTCGACCGTCATCCGCCCGTAGGCAATCCGGTTGGCCACGCGGCCCACGCTCTTGCCCAGCGCCGCGCTGTCGTAGAAGTAGCCCTCGGGATGCTTGTATCCCAGCGCCACGTCGTCGATGTGCCCCTCGCGGTCGGGGACCTCAATTGAGACAATCGCCGCACCGTAGTTGGTCACCCGTACGCGGCCGCCCCGGCTGTTGCTCATCGTATAGAGGATGATGGCCTCGCCTTCGGGGGTCATGCTCCAGAGATTCTGTTCGATTTCAATCATGGTGTTCGCTTTTTTGTCGGTTGTCGGTTCCGCCGCCGTGCGCTACTCGGCCGGCTGCAGACGCTCGAGCAGGTTGTCGATGCGGCGCAGCGTCTCCTGCTTGCCGATGAACGAGGTGACGTCGTACATGCCGGGGCCCTTGCCCGCACCCACGAGCGCCAGACGCAGCGTGTTCATCACCTGCCCCATGGAGTAGCCCTTCTCCTCAATCCAGCCGTGGACAATCCGCTCGGTGTTCTCGAGCGAGAAGTCGTCGATGCCCTCCAGCACGGCGCGCACCTCGCGCAGGATGCGCGGGTTGTCGCCCTTCCAGTACTTGCGCACCTGCTTCTCCTCATACTCGGTCGGAGCCACGAAGAAGAACGAGGTGAGGTCCCACAGGTCGGTGATGAGCGAGGCGCGCTCCTTCATGATGCCTGCGGCACGTCCGGCCACCTCGTCGGAGACTTCGATGCCGTGCTCGCGCAGAATCGGCTGGTAGACGGCCGCCAGCTCGGCGTCGCTCTTGCGGTGCATGTACTGGGCGTTGAACCAGCGCGCCTTGTCGGGCTGGAAGCGGGCGCCCGACTTCGAGACGCGGTCGAGCGAGAAGCTGTCGATGAGCTCCTGCATCGTGAAGAGCTCCTGCTCGGTGCCGGGGTTCCAGCCCAGCAGCGCCAGCATGTTGATGAAGGCCTCGGGGAAGTAGCCGTCCTCGCGGTAGCCGCGGGCCGTCTCGCCCGTGGTGGGCGACTTCCAGAAGAGCGGGAAGACGGGGAAGCCCATCTTGTCGCCGTCGCGCTTCGAGAGCTTGCCGCCGCCCGTAGGCTTGAGCAGCAGCGGCAGGTGGGCGAAGGCGGGACGCGAATCCTCCCATCCGAAGGCCTTGTAGAGCAGGTAGTGCAGCGGCAGCGAAGGCAGCCACTCCTCACCGCGGATGACGTGCGAAATCTCCATCAGGTGGTCGTCGACGATGTTGGCCAGGTGGTAGGTGGGCAGCGCGTCGGCCGACTTGTAGAGCACCTTGTCGTCGAGCGTCGAGGTGTTGACCTCGACATGGCCGCGAATCAGGTCGTCCATCTCGACCATCTGGTTCTCGGGCATCTTGAAGCGGATGACCCACTGGTCGCCGCGCTCGATGCGGGCGCGCACCTCGTCGGCCGGCAGGGCGAGCGACGTGGCGAGCTTCTCGCGCACCGTGTAGTTGTAGGCGAAGGCCTCGCCGCGCGCCTCGGCCTCCTTGCGCAGCGCCTCGAGCTCCTCGGCCGTGTCGAAGGCGTAGTAGGCCCATCCGGCATCGACGAGCTGGAGGGCGTACTTGAGGTAGATTTCGCGGCGCTCGCTCTGGCGGTAGGGGGCGTGGGGACCGCCCACGCCGACGCCCTCGTCGATTTCGATGCCGCACCACTTGAGCGAGTCGAGGATGTACTGCTCGGCGCCCGGGACGAAGCGGTGCGAATCGGTATCCTCGATGCGGAGCAGCATCACGCCGCCGTGGTGGCGGGCGAAGAGGTAGTTGTAGAGTGCCGTGCGGACGCCGCCGATGTGCAGCGGACCGGTGGGGCTGGGTGCGAAGCGCACCCGAACGGGTCTTTCCATATCGTTTTTCAAATTTTGAATATCCTTGCTCAAGCGTTCCGTGCACGGTTGCGTGCGCGTTTCGCGTATTCGTTTTTCGTTTCGTGCGGCTCTCCGCTTCGTGCGGCAGCGCACACCTGCGGGCGGCGTGCCCGGGCGGGTGTGCGCTCCGTAGCGGTTGGCGGCGGAAGGTGCCGGGTGCGGACCTGCGGCGGGTGCGGGTTCGCAACGGTTCCGTTTTCACACCGGCCCCGGTTCCGGGATGGCGGTTGCGCGCGGTCCCGTTGCGCGGCGGCCCGGTTTTTGGGTGGTGCGGGAGGCCTCGGCGGTTGCCGCAGCCCTCAGCCGTTGCCGTGGGGCGGCGTTGCGCCGGTTTTCAGCCGGTAGGGCGGGTGTCATCCCCGCCCCCCCCCTTGGGCGCCGCTACTTGACCCGGTACTCGAGCCGCATGGTGATGCGGGCCTTCTTCTGGCGCGACGAGGTGTTGAACGACCCTCCGGCCGAGAACTCCTCGTTGGTGTTGGCCCCCGTAATCTGGAAGACGCCCATGCGCGCCGAGGCCACGCGGCCCAGCTTCGCACCGGCGTTCCGGGCAATCTTCTCGGCGCGCGTGCGGGCATCGGCCGAGGCGGTCTCGATGAGCCCCATCTTCACGTCGTCGAGCTTCGTGTAGTAGTAGTCCGGCGCCATCACCTCGATGCCCACGCCCTGGGCCATGAGCGACGAGATTTCACGCGAGATGGCCTCGACCTTCTCCACCTCGTTCGACTCGACCGTAAAGCGCTGCCGGAGCAGGTAGCCCGTGAAGCGCTGGCCGGCCCAGTTGCCGTTGGCGTTGTAGATGGCCGTATACTGCTTCTCGACGTTGACAAACTCGAAGACCACCGCCTCGGCGGGGAGCCCCCGCTCGGCGAGGAACTTCTGGACCTTCGCCTTGCCGGCCTCGATTTCGGCATAGCCCCGGGCGACGTTCTCCGCTTCGGCTGTCAGGACGCCCGACCAGACAATCAGGTCGGAGGTGAACTCCGTCTCGCCCAGACCCGTGACGGTGACGGTCTCCTGAGCACGGTACTTGTAGGTGTAGTAGCGGCCCAGCAATACAACGCAGACGATGGCCGTCACTCCCAGAATGAGGTACTTGCTTTTCATGGTTCGAACTCTGTTTTAGGTTATCGGGTTGGTTGTCTCAATCGGGACGGGGTTCGGGGCGGAGGGCCGGCGGCGGGGCCGCAGGCGCCCCGCGCGGACGCCGAATCAGACGTTGAACAGGAAGTGCATGATGTCGCCGTCCTGCACGACGTAGTCCTTGCCCTCGATGCCGATTTTGCCGGCGTCGCGGCAGGCCTTTTCCGAGCCCAGCGTCACGTAGTCGTCGTACTTGATGACCTCGGCGCGGATGAATCCCCGCTCGAAGTCGGTGTGGATGATGCCGGCCGTCTGGGGCGCCTTCATGCCGCGCACGTAGGTCCAGGCGCGCGTCTCGTCGGCTCCCGTGGTGAAGAAGGTCTCGAGGTTGAGCAGCCGGTAGGCCGACTTGATGAGCCGGGCCACGCCCGACTCTTCGAGGCCGAGGTCCTCGAGGAACATCTGACGCTCCTCGTAGCTCTCCAGCTCGGCGATGTCGGCCTCGGTGGCGGCGGCGATGATGAGCATCTCGGCCTTCTCGTCGGCGATGGCGGCCCGCACCGCTTCGGTGTAGGCGTTGCCCGTCGCGGCGCTCTTCTCGTCGACGTTGCAGACGTAGAGCACCGGTTTGTCGGTCAGCAGGTTGAGGTCGGCCACCAGCTTGTGGTCCTCCTTGTCGAGCTCGACCGTGCGGGCGCTCTTGCCCTGCTCGAGCACGGCCTTGTACTGCAGCAGCAGCTCGACGGCGCGCTTGGCCTGCTTGTCGCCGCCCGAGGTGGCCGCCTTCTGGGTCTTTGCCAGACGGTTCTCGACCGTCTCGAGGTCCTTCAGCTGGAGCTCCGTGTCGATGATGCCCTTGTCGCGCACGGGGTCGATGGAGCCGTCCACGTGGGTGATGTTGCCGTTGTCGAAGCAGCGCAGCACGTGGATGATGGCGTTCGTGTTCCGGATGTTGCCCAGGAACTTGTTGCCCAGACCCTCGCCCTTGGAGGCTCCCTTGACCAGACCGGCGATGTCGACAATCTCGATGGTGGTGGGGATGACCCGCTTCGGATGGTCGATTTCGGCCAGACGGACCAGCCGCTGGTCGGGCACGGTGATGACGCCCACGTTGGGCTCGATGGTGCAGAAGGGGAAGTTGGCCGCCTGGGCCTTTGCGTTGGAGAGGCAGTTGAAAAGCGTCGATTTGCCGACATTGGGCAGTCCGACGATGCCGCATTGTAAAGCCATTATCTGAATTCTGATTTTCGTTTCGTGCTGCAAAGATAACCAACTTTTCGGGAACGGGATGCGGGAGCCTCTTTATTTTTCGGGTGGAGGTTCCTGTGTGTGGGCTCTGTTTCAAATCTTTTGGCCCGGGGCGGGGCGGCTGCCGGGGGCCGCGGGGCAAAATATCGCGGGCAATGCTTGCCTCGATGCGCATTAATGCGTATCTTTGGAGGTCAAAAAGAGCCTTGAAATTATGGATTTGAAAACGATACGGGAAGAGTTGTCGCGGCTCGAATCGCTCGTCGGCGGCTGGCAGGCCGAGGCGGAGGTTCCGGCCGTCGAGCGCGACCTGGCGCTCGAACTGCTCCGGAGGCTGTACGAGCAGCTGCGTTTCGACGCCCCCGGGGCGCCGCAGCCCGAAGAGGCCGGGACGGGGGCCGTCGAGGTGCCCGAGAGCATCGACCTGGACGAGATGCTCGCCCTCGAACCGGTTGCCGCCGCTGCCGTGGAGGAGTCTGCGGCGGCTGCGGACGACGACAACGAGGCCGAAGCGGTGATGAAGGCCGAAGAGGCTGCGGCCCCGGCCCCCGGTTCGCCCGAGGCGCGTGCGGCGGCGGCCGAGGAGGCTGCTGCCGAGACGGTCGAGGTGGTGACGGCCACCGTCGACGAGGAGCGCACCGACGCTGCCGGGAAGAATGTTCCGGAGACGCCTGCCGCCGAAAAGACTGCTCCGGAGGAGCCTGCCACCGCAACATCCGCCGCCGAAGAGGTCAAGGAGGTCGTAGAGGCCTCGCCTGCGGTGCCGGTATCCGAGCCCGTCACCCCGGCTGTCCCGGCCGAACCCGCCGAATCGGTGCAGCCCGCAGTGGAAGCGGCTGCCGCAGAGCCGGCCGTTGCGGCTGAGCCTGCGGTTGAACCTGCGGATGAACCGGCTGTCGCAGCTGAACCCGCTGCGGCCCCTGCCGTTGCCGAAGCGGCTGCCGGAAGTGAGGCCGGGGAGGAGGAGCACCATGCGGGCGGTCGTCCGCGTGCCGTGATGGGCAGCCTGTTCGGCGCTGAGGAGCCCGTCGTGCGCCACCGCCACCGTCAGCGGGTCATCATGTCGCTCTACGGCGATGGGGAGCCCGCATCGGGCGAGCGCCTTTCGGGTACGGGTACGGTGCGCAAACCGGCCGCCTCCGTTGCCGAGCGTCGCATGGCCGGTCTGCGTGACGAAGCCGCCGGGGAGGAAGCCCGCGCCGTGAGCCCGACCGCTTCGCAGCCGGCACCCGCCGCCGCGGCTGAGCATTCGGTCGAGGCGGCTGCCGTGAAGGGCGAAGCTGCCGGGCAGCGCCCGGAGACGGAACCGTCCGCCGGGCCGCAAACCGAGCCGCAGAACGACGTTCAGAACGCGCCGCAGAACGAACAGCAAACCGAGCCCGAGGTGCAGCCCGAAGTTGCCGCGCCGGAACCTCAATTGGAAAATGTCGCTGAAGCCGCAGCTTCGGAACCCGGAGCCGGGGAAGAGGAGGCGGACCCCTTTGTCGAGGTGGAGCTCGCTCCCGACGCGATTGCAGAGAAGGCGGCCCCGGCCCCGGAACAACCGGAAGAGCCGGAAGCCGAGCCTGAGCCCGAGTTCGAACCGGAACCCGAGCCGGTCCAATCGCATCCCGCACACGCCTCGCACTCCGCCGGTGCCGTGCCGCACGGAGCGGTCCCGGGCGCTGCGCCGCATGCACATCCGTCGGCACCTCTTGCCGCCGAGGGGGGCGCCGTGCTGGGCGAGGTCATCAACCACGACGTGCGGACGCTGGCCGACACCATCGCTCCGCCGCGCGACATGGCCTCGCAAATCGCCCGCAGCGAACCGGTCACCGACCTGCGCCGGGCCATCGGCATCAACGACCGCTTCCTGATGATTCGCGACCTGTTCGGCGGCGACGCCGACGCCTACGAGCGCGCCATCACGGCGCTCGACGGCTGCAGCGACCTGGACGAGTGCATGATTTACATCGCCGAGAACTACGCCTGGAACTCCTCGTCGGACGGCGCACGCTTCCTCATGGAGCTCCTCGAACGCAAATACGCTTAGCTTAGCATGGCCAAACTCTATATCGTACCCACGCCCATCGGCAATCTGGACGACATCACGCTGCGCGCCGTCAAGGTGCTGGGCGAGGTGGACCTCATCCTGGCCGAGGATACGCGGACCACGTCGGTGCTGCTGCGCCACCTGGGCATCGAAAAGCCGCTCCGCTCGCACCACAAGTTCAACGAGCACGCCACGGTCCGCATGGTGGCCGACCACATCGCCGCGGGCCGCACCGTGGCGCTGGTCTCCGACGCCGGTACGCCCGGCATCTCGGACCCGGGCTTTCTGCTGGTGCGCACCTGCGTCGAGCAGGGCATCGAGGTCGAGTCGCTGCCCGGAGCCACGGCCTTCGTGCCGGCGCTGCTCCAGAGCGGCTTCCCCTGCGACCGCTTCTGCTTCGAGGGATTCCTGCCCCAGAAGAAGGGGCGCATGAAGCGTCTGCAGGCGCTTGCCGACGAGGAGCGTACGATGATTTTCTATGAATCGCCCTACCGCGTGGTCAAGTGCCTTGAGCAGTTTGCCGAGACCTTCGGGGCGGAGCGGCAGGTGTCGGTCTCGCGCGAGCTGACCAAGAAGTTCGAGCAGACCGTGCGCGGCACGGTGGCCGAGGTGCTCGAATACTTCCGCGCGACGGAGCCCCGGGGCGAGTTCGTCCTGGTGGTGGCCGGCAAGACGCGCCCGCGCCGCGGCGAGGCGGCCGACGGGGAGGAGTTCCCCGAGCAGGAAAACGATTGAAACGGACAACATGGAGCATACGGAACTGAAAAATACCGAAAACACGGAAAACACGGAAAATACGGGAAACGCGGGGGATACGGAAAATCCCGCAGGTAACGCAAATACCGCAAACGGCGGCGCCACCTCGGGGCCGCAGAGGAGCCGCGGCGGGCGCCAGCGCCGGGCCTTCGGAGTGTGGCTCGCCTCGCTGCGCGACTACCTGAGCGACCGCTTCAGCCTCGAGGATGACGACAAGGCGCAGCGCGACGAGGTGGTGGCCAACATCGCCAAGGGGGTCGAGTTCCGCGGCGTGAACCTCTGGGTGCTGATTTTCGCCACGATGATTGCCTCGCTGGGACTCAACGTCAACTCGGCGGCCGTCATCATCGGCGCGATGCTCATCTCGCCCATCATGGGCCCCATCATGGGCATCGGCCTCTCGCTGGGCATCAACGACTTCGAGCTGCTCAAGCGCTCGCTGCGCAACTATGCGCTGATGTTCATCGTCGCCATCATCACCTCGACGCTCTACTTCCTCATCTCGCCCATCGGGACGGCGCAGAGCGAGCTGCTGGCGCGCACCGTCCCGACGACCTACGACGTGCTCATCGCCCTGTTCGGCGGTCTGGCGGGCATCGTCGCCCAGTCGCGGCGCGACCGCACCTCGACGGTCATCCCCGGCGTGGCGATTGCCACGGCGCTCATCCCTCCCCTCTGCACGACGGGCTACGGCGTGGCGACGGGGCAGCCGCGCTTCTTCATCGGGGCCTTCTACCTCTTCTTCATCAACTCGGTCTTCATCGCCCTGGCCACCTACCTCATGGTGCGCTTCCTCAAGTACGAGAAGAAGGTCTTCATCGACAAGGTCCGCGAGCGCAACGTCAAGCGGCTGATGATGTTCATCACGCTCATCACCTTCATCCCGAGCGTCTTCGTGGGCTTCCGCATGGTGCGGGTCTCGCTCTTCGAGGCGGCGGCCGACAAGTACGTCTCGCGAGTCTTCAACTTCCCCCATACGCGCGTCATCGAGTGCAACAAGCACTACGCCCGCGGCAGCCATCCCTCGCAGATTGAGCTGGTGCTGCTGGGCGAGACGCTCGGCGACGAGGTCATCGAGAACGCCCGGGCGCAGCTGGCCGGCTTCCGCGGACTGGAGGATGCCGAGCTGGTGGTCCGCCAGGCCGACAACAGCGACCGGCTGGACATGGCGACGCTCCAGAAGAGCTACCTCGAGCTGCTCGGGGAGAAGAACGCCCAAATCGAGCAGATGCGCTCGCAGTTGGCCCGCTACCGGGTGACGAACGTCGCCGTGGAGGATATCTCGCGCGAGGCCGGGGTGGTGGTCCGCAACGTGGCGGCGGTGTCGCTCACCAAGGGCATCACCTTCGGAGTCGACGGCCAGCCGCGCGACACGACGCTCGTCTGTGTCGTCTCGCCCGCCGATTCGACGCAGCACATCGACCGTGAGTCGCTCGCCGCATGGCTGCGCGTGCGCACGAAGGTGGCCAACGTCAAGGTATTCGTAGAGAACGACAGACCATGAATCATCAGAAACTGACATTCGCGCAACGGGTAGGTTTGGAGCTGCTCTGGCTCTGGGCATGGCTCTTCGCCGTGATGCCCTACTGGTTCAAATACTACGTGGTCGAGAATCTCTTCTACGTGCTGCTCTGCTACGTGCTGCGCTACCGCCGCAAGGTGGTGTGGCAGAACCTGCGCAACTCCTTCCCCGAGAAGAGCGACGACGAGCTGACCGCCATCCGCCGCAAGTACTACCGCACGCTCTCCGAGCTGTTCGTCGATACGGTCAACATGGCCCACATGAGCGCCGACAAGGCCCGCACGGTGCTGACGGTCAAGGGGCTCGAGGAGCACCGCGCCGCCGTCAGGGGGCGCGACTGGATTGCGCTGACGGCCCACTACGGCTGTTGGGAGTACTGCTCCTACTGGGGGCTCTACGAACCCTCGCAGATGCTCGTTGCGGTCTACCATCCGCTGCGCAGCGTGGTGATGGAGTGCTTCTACCAGCGGCTGCGCAACTACGAGAATTCGACCACGGTGGCCATGAAGGAGTGCCTGCGCTTCTACCTGCGCAACCGCGAGAAGGGCATCGACGGCAAGAACCTCGTCATGGGGCTCATCGCCGACCAGAACCCGCCGCGGCGTCCCGACAGCCACTGGTTCCGCTTCCTCAATCAGGATACGATATTCTTCGACGGCGGCGAGAAGCTGGCCCTGCGCTGCCACCTCCCCGTCTATTTCGTCCGCATGAAGCGGCTGCGCCGCGGCCGCTACGAGATGTCGTTCGACCTGCTCTATGACGGCGAGGAGGCGGTCGAGCCCAACGAAATTACGGAGCGCTACGTGCGCCGGCTCGAGGCGGAGATTGTCGCCCAGCCCGAGCTGTGGATATGGTCGCACCGCCGCTGGAAACACAAACGCACGAATGTCAACGGTTAAAATCGTCATACTCAACTGGAACGGTGCGGAGCATCTGCGCCGCTTCCTGCCGAGCGTCGTGGCGGCGGCCGACGGGGCCGGCGTGGTCGTGGCCGACAACGGCTCGACGGACGACTCGCTGCGGCTGCTCCGCAAAGAGTTCCCCGGGGTCGAGGTGGTGACGATGGATGCCAACTACGGCTTTGCCGGCGGCTACGACCGCGCGCTCGAACACATCGAGGCGGACTACTACGTGCTGCTCAACTCCGACGTCGAGACCCCCGCGGGGTGGCTCGCGCCGCTCATCGCCGAACTGGAGCGCCATCCCGACGTGGCGGCCGTTGCGCCCCGCCTGCGGTCGCTCTGCGAGCCCGAGAAGTTCGAGTATGCCGGTGCGGCGGGCGGATACATCGATTTTCTGGGTTATCCCTTCTGCCGCGGCCGGATTCTGAAGTGCACCGAGCGCGACGAGGGGCAGTACGACGATGCGCGCGACGTCTTCTGGGTGACGGGCGCCGCCTTCTGCTGCCGGGCCGATGTCTTCCGGGCGCTGGGGGGCTTCGACGCCGACTTCTTCGCTCACATGGAGGAGATTGACCTCTGCTGGCGGATGCAGCTGGCGGGCTACCGGGTGCGGATTGTCCCCGGCAGCACGGTCTACCATCTGGGCGGAGGCACGCTGCAGACCGACTCGCCGTCGAAGGTCTTCTACAACCACCGCAACAATCTGGCGATGCTCTACAAGTGCTCGTCGCCCCTGCAGCGCCTCATCGTGGCCGTCGTGCGGCCGATGCTGGACCTGCTGGCGGCCCTCTCCTACCTGGCGCAGGGGCGCTGGGACAACTTCCGGGCCGTGGGGCGCGCCTACCGCGACTTCGTGCGGTGGCATCCGATGCTCTCCCGCAAGCGGCTCGAGACGCGGGCGCTGCTGGACTCCGAGCGCGTGTGCGGCGAGCGCGAACGTGCGCTGCGGCGGCATGTCTACGACGGCTCCATCGTGCTGCGCTACCTGCTCGGGCGCCGCACCTTCGGCCGGATGATGTAACGGGGAGGGAAGAAGGAGAAGAAGGAGAAAGAAGAATGTAATGAACATAAGATAACCGAATTACATGAA
>ENA-UOJS01000760-UOJS01000760.1-human-gut-metagenome-genome-assembly--contig:-C74-NODE-760-length-31627-cov-7.290321_pt1 | contig 31627 bp, 39 predicted proteins | sample MGYA00242355_ERZ723902 | MGnify/ENA metagenome assembly ERZ723902
ACGACGCTGTGTATCTCCTCCGTTACACTCTCCTCCCCAAGCTCTATCCGCTTAAGTAAATAAGACCCCCAAGGGCTGTCCCGAAAACGGGACAGCCCAATTTTTTTGAATTTACCTATTGACAAATCGGTCTATATGGTGTAGAATATATGCAGTCTACAAGATGTAGAATCAGAACCGTATCAAAAAAAGGAGGCAAATATGAGCGACTATCGGTTAGGCGCGGTCGAATCGCGCTTTGCGGACATGATATGGTCCGCGGAGCCTGTATCGTCCGCCGAGCTTGCGCGCCAGAGCGCGGAAGCGTTCGGATGGAAAAAATCGACCACATACACGGTGCTCAGGCGGCTGTGCGACAAGGGGATATTCCGCAATGACGGCGGCACGGTGACTTCCCTTATATCGCGCGAGGACTTTTACGCCATGCAAAGCGAAAAATTTATCGACGAAGCCTTTGACGGCTCACTGCCCGCGTTTCTTGCGGCTTTTACCGCCCGCAAGCACTTAAGCCCGGAGGAAATAGCCAGCCTCAGACGCATGGTAGACGAATACCGGGAGAACTGAAATGACCTCTGTATTCTTAAAAATACTCAACATGGGAATAGTTGCGGGCTGGATAGCGCTCCTGGTCATGCTCGTCCGCCTGCCGCTGAAAAAAGCCCCGCGCTTTATAACGGTGCTTTTATGGGCGCTCGTTGCCGTGCGGTTGATCTTTCCGTTCTCTCCGGAAAGCCCGGTAAGCCTTGTACCGGACAACGAACCGATCCCGGCAAACATATTCACACCGAAAATACCCGAGGACCCGTCGCCAGACGCTGCGGTTTACCCGACGGAAAGCGACGGCACAACAACAGGGATACCCATGATACCCGGCACGACCATCATTGAGTATCCCGGACATCTGCATGAGCCTCAGATAACCGTGAAGCGGCACGTCTCCCCGGTTGTGATAGCGGCGTGCATATGGGCTGTCGGGGTTGCCGCAATGGCAGTATGGGCGGCGGTCGGATGCATCCGGATAAAGCTGCGGGTGCGCGAGGCGATACCGCAGGGCGGCAACGTATATATATGCGACCGCGTGGGGACGCCGTTCATTTTCGGTCTGTTCCGCCCGCACATTTATCTGCCGTCGGACACCTCCGAGGGCGACGCCGCGCTCATTCTGACGCACGAGCGGACGCACATCGCGCGGCTGGACCACATATGGAAGCCGCTTGGTTTTCTGCTTTTGTCACTATACTGGTTCAATCCCATTCTGTGGGTAGCATATATCATGCTTTGCCGCGACATAGAGATCGCATGTGACGAAAAGGTGCTGCGCCTGATGGGTCCCGAAATAAAAAAGCAGTATTCGGACGCGCTGATAAACTGCAGTGTAACACGCACCATGACTGCGGCATGCCCGCTCGCCTTTGGCGAGACAGGCGTGAAGGAGCGCGTGCGGCGTGTGCTGAACTACAAAAAGCCGGCGTTTTGGATCATAATCACCGCGCTCATCGTATGCGCCGCGGCATCCGTCTGCCTGCTGACGGATCAGTCCGGCGTGGCGCTTGACCGCGTTGAGGGCAAAAGTCTGCGCGGCCTTTACGATGATATTGCAGTCATCGAGTTTGAATACTCGGACGGTGAGTCCCTGTCGCATGTGCGCACGGTCAATGGGGATACAGCCACGCTGAAAAAGGCAAAATCGGCTTTGCGCAGCATAAGTGTCGAACGACAGCCCATAGCCCCCGCCTCCGCAGATAAGCTGCGCACCTGGGACTGCCGGGTGATGTTTATCGGCAAACGCGGTGAGACCAACCATAAGATCTATTTTTCCGACGATGGAAGCGAATTTTTCGGCGTGCGCGACGGCGGAAGCTACACCGCGACATACCGCGTGCGCGATCCCGAAAAGATAACGGCGTTTATTGACATACTGAAGGATTCCGCCGATACCCTCACACAATATCCGGATGATACATCGGAAAAAGCATATCACTCGGACAGCGCCACACCGCAAAGGATAGCGGAAATGCGCGAGAAATACCCGCATCTCTTCGGACTTGATACATCGTACGGACTGTACCTGTATGTAACTACAAACGGAAATTTCGATTGCGCCCTTTTCCCCCGCCCTGTCGAGAAAGATATATCGCTGTTTTTTGATGACGTGGAGTTTATTCCTCTGCCGCATATGCGCATAATACTCTCCTCATACGGAATAAGCGCAGACAATATCCATGTGACCACCACCGTATCCCCTTTGTCAAGTACCCTCGGCACGCTCGGCGATCTGAGACGTATAAGTGATTATCTGAGGCTTCCGGTGAAATGGGGGAGCGGAACGCTGAGAATACTCAGCACCGAGCCCGACCCGGTAATGCCGTCCGACATTGACGGGACATACGACTATTCGGGGACATTCGAGCCGTCCCCGCAATACTTCCATGAGCTTTATCCGTATTACTTCGATCTGCCGACCGAAAACGGTCTTTGCGTTCATGTGACGGATGACGGAGCATTCATCACCGCGATGGGCGACGGCATCCCCGGCAACGGAGAAAAAGCAATAACGATTTACGAAGCGGCAAGAATACTCTGGTCATACAAGCTGCGCAAAAGCAACATATCCGTGATACTGCACACCGATGAGGTGGACACCACAGACCGCGTGGAGCAGCTTGCCTGCTATCTCTGCCTGCCGGAATCGTCGATAAAGGTGCAAAGCAAATAAAAAACGTATGGGCTGTAAAAACTCAATTGAGTTTTTTACAGCCCATATTCAGTTAAATGAATTTATCAAGTTCCGCCGCCACGCGGGTATTGACCTTGACGCGCGGATGCTCGTAGACTCTGCCGCGCGCGATGACGGTATCTATATTGCGCAGGTTGCGGATATCGTCAAGCGGGTTTTCCGCCGTCACTATCATGTCCGCGCACTTTCCGGGAGTAATGCTTCCCGTGATATCGCCGATGCCGGCAAGCTCTGCGCTACGCGCCGTTGCCGTCCAGAGCGCAAAGGAATTCGACACGCCGATATACTTGCAGAAATAGTAAAGCTCGCGCCAGAAATCGTACTGGGTGATCCACGGGCAGCCAACATCGTTGCCGAGCACGACCGGTATATCGTTTTCAAGCGCCGCCTTAGCGCAATCGATGATACCGCGGAACACCACATTGCCGTTGTACTGCTCCACCTCGCTCGCGCCGGTGACCGCACGGTCGAACAGTGCGTAAGGAAGCGCCGGGGAAAGCGTGGTGCAAAGGAACGCGCCGCGTTCGCGGAACAGCTTTATTATCTCCGCGTCCGGCTTGGCGCCGTGCTCTATCGAATCGACTCCGTTTTCAAGCGCAACGCGCACGCCCTCCGGCGATTCCACATGAGCCGCAACGATGTATCCCATCTTGTGTGCACGGTCGCATACGGCGCGGACCATTTCTGGCGCCATTTTCAGCTCGCCCGGAACGCCCTTTTCCTTGGCGTCCAGCACGCCGCCCGTTATCATCAGCTTTATAAGATCGACGCCCTCTTCCTTCGATCTTTCAAGATGCGCCAGAGCCTCGTCTATGCTGTGCGCGGCAATGGCGACCGAGCCCGCCATGTGTCCGCCGGGCACTGATATGCCGCGGTTGGCGGCAAGAATGCGCGGTCCGTCACGCTGACCGGCGACTATTTCGTCACGCAGGCGGGTGTCAAAATCCCCAAGCCCGCCGACTGTGCGGATAGTTGTAACGCCGCCGCGCAGCTCGTCAGCCGCAAAGCCGCATACCATACGGTACGCAACGGCGCGGGTAAGAGCCGTGGACATGATCGTGTTTACGAGCTTTTCGTTATCGCGCTGCTTCTTTTGCGGCTTGCCGTTGCCGGCAAGGTGAACATGCATGTTTATAAGTCCGGGCATGATGTATTTACCGCCGAGGTCGATCTCGGCATACCCGGCAGTGCTGCTGCCGGCGGGCAGGATATCGGTTATCTTGTCCTCGTCCACCAGGATACAATACCCTTCGCGCACCTGCATATCGCGGCTGCCGTCGAGTATTTTTCCGTTTTTAAGCACGTATCTCATATCAATTTGACCTCCGTTTTAAGGCAAAAAGGACCGAAACCGTATCGTTTCGGTCCATCTTTAATTATACCCCAAAGCCGCGCCCGTGTCAATATTATTTTCGTCACTTGCGGATCACGGCGACCGTACAGGGGATGGTTCCTTCGCACTGCGTGTATGTTACGTCCGTGTACCCGGCACGCGCAAAAAAGGCTTTGTATGTGTCCGGCGTGAACTCCGTTTTGAAGTCGGCTCCCGCCTTTCCTATCACGTCGGATACGCGGTTGGCAGTTCCCTTTTTTGTCCGGTTCATGTAGGTTGGAATTATCATCTTCCCTCCCTTGCGGCAAACGCGGTCAAGCTCGCCGAGCGCACGGTACGGCTCGTCAAGCAGATGGATCACGTTTGCGGCGACTACAACGTCAAAGCTCCCGTCCGCATAGGCAAGCTGCGTGATGTCAGCCGGCTCAAGCTTAATATTACCGTATTTCCCGTATTTCTTTTTTGCGCGTTCCAGCATTTTTACGGAAAAATCGGTCGCGGTAAGGCTTTTGCACCGCGGCGCTATCGCCCCGGTGAGCAGTCCCGTGCCGCAGGCGCACTCCAGCACCTCATCGGACGGAGATATCATCCCCGCAACAGCCGCGCACAGAGCACGGTTCGCTTTTTTGTTGATGACGTTTGCAAAAATGTCGTAAACGCAGGCAACATTATCCCAAAACATATTTATCACCCTTTTTGATCTTCGTTGTCCCGTACAAGCGCAAGGCAGAAGTCACAGCAGTCGTCCCCTCGCCCCAATGTCTTTGTCCGGCGCCAGCGGAGCTTCGGATGTAACCCGTCATATGTGATATCGTCACTGTCGCAAAAGCAGTGGCACAATTCGGGACAGCCGTACCGTGCGCAGGTATCGTGATACGGGCACTTTGTCATATCTATGCGCCAGACGCCGCCGGCGGTCTGTATCTCATGCGCGGCAAAGCCTGCCGCCTCGCCGAAATATTCCGGCGTCAGCTTTGAAAATATGCCCGGCGTCCTGCGGTACATTCCGGGGATGCGCATCAGCCCGAGAAATATCTTTTTCAGCTTGTACGCGCGCTCCTCCACATATCCGTGGAAGACCTCAAGCGCCTTATCCTTGGGCATCACTGTCTGAAGCGTTTCATATACCGCGATGCCCGGCAGTATCTGACTTTCAAGATGGAACTGCACTTTTTTGCCCGCCCCGGCATTCTCGCGGCGCAGTGTCTGCAATCTCGCGTCAAGCGCGGCATTCAACTCTTGCGCCCGTTCGGGAAAATCCGAGGCAACGGTACGCTCAAAATCAGAGATCAGATAGCTCTTTTTCATTAAAGTTCCTTCACCTCAACGCACGAACAGCAGCATGATCCCGGAAAGTACCGCCGATATTATTGCCATGCCGACCGTGCCGAATTCCCATTTTCTGCATTTATCCTTTGCCGTTATGTACGGCTTAAGGTCCTCGGTGCCGGGGATGGTCCACGCTTTTGTGTGCCCGACCCAGAAGTCGTCAACAAGGAAGCGGTCGATAAGATTCATGACAGACAGGATAACGAGCAACTGCCAGAAGCCCGCAAGAAATCCGCGCGCGCCGTTCACCGCGTATACGCAGATAAGCACATAGGCGATATAACCGGGGAGGCAGCAGAGCTTGAAAATAATACTGTTGCGCTTTATCCTTTCGTGCGTCGTCAGCCCGGCGCGGACACAACGCTCCTGTACCTCGTTGCTGTACAGATGCACCATGCCGACAGCGCCTTTTCTTATGCCGACCGCGCAGACGAGAACGAGCAGGACGCCAAGCCCCAGCCCTTCAAGGATGACCTTGAGGATCAGTTCATTCATTTCAGATACCTCGCAGCTTCCTTTTCAAGCTCCGACCATACCGGGTATTTTGCCCCGTTTTCGTCAAAGAAGAGCTTTATGTCCCTGTTCAGCGCACTCATCTCATCGATCGCGTTCATGGCGTGGTCGGATGCGCATATCTTGCCGAGGCTCGTTGCGCACATCAGCTTGAAAAAGCGCAGGCAGGTCTTGCGGTACGCTTCTCCTTCGAATTCCGTATCCGCCTTCGGCAATATCTCATGTCCGGCGCTCTTTATTGCGCGGTAGCCTTCTATATTTGCATCGATCAGCCGGCTAAGATACGCCGTATTGCCCTTGAGCTTTTTCAGGTCGCCGTCGGTTTTGTAGCAGGCAAACGCCGCCGGAAGCACGAACGCGGCATGGCAAAGGAGATAATCTCCCATGTTCGGCTCATAGACCACCTTGTATTTTGTACCTTCGAATATCCGACCTATCAGCTTTTCGAATGTATGTCTCCGACGCCGGAAAAGTCTCCGCGCGAACCTGAGATCATGTAGTCCGGCACATTTTCCTGCCCGTGTCGCATGAACTTTTCGACCGTCACCATAAAGGCGTAGTCAATGGCAACATCCTTTTCGTTCAGCGCCTGCATCCGTGCTTTCTCGGCGTCGTTCCACGGCACCTCGCCGGGTGAGACGGCAACTATGTGGCGCGGTTGCGGTAGCGGCTTTCCCAGCGCGTTGTTGTGCGCGGCAATACCGAGAGCCAACGCACCGCCAGACGAAAAGCCGCAGGTGCTGACGTTGCCTCCGCCGTAAAGTTCTATCATTCTTCGATAGCACTTATAAGCCATTTCGTAGGTATCGGTGATGCAATGCTCCATGCAGAGCGGGTAAAAGGGGAACCACACGTCGCACCCCGTGTCGCGCATCAGCTTGCGCATGACCGGCAGGTCGCCCTTATCGGGTCCTATCACCATTCCGCCGCCGAAGAAATACAGGATAGCACGCTCGGCAGGCTCGGGATTTTCCCTTACGATCAGGCAGGGGAAGCCGTTCACCGTGATCGTCTCATAATACGCCTTGTGGTCCGTAGGCACAAAAACTCCGCGGTGGCGGTTCTGCTTTTCTATGACCTCGCGGATCTTATCCGCCGGCAACTTGAACGCCTTTTTTGCGCCGACAGCCTTGTAGACGCCGCGCAATAACGAAGCAAAAACGCTCATTGCGACCATCCCCTTCAATCAACGATGCTTTTTACAAGCTGCGTCCACTTTTCCGGATAGCAGGCGAGCAGCTCCTCGTGCTGCAGATCGTGCTCGTGTATTATCGGGTGCGCAAAATGCTGCATATAACGTGCACGGTATTTTTCACCCATTTTAAGCGCGTAAAAAATATGTATCTCGGTGCCGGGAACATCGATATTATCGGGCAGCGGCGTTACAAGATCGGAATAAAACTGGTTCTTACAGCTTTTCATCGTCACATAAGGACGCGCGCCGCCGAGCATCGACATGAACGCGTTGACGTAATCGCCCATTTCCGCCGCTCTTTTTTCAAGCCGTTTCTGAAGGAAACGGCTTTTGAAGTTGCCATCGCGGATGACGGGATATATCAGCGGAAGGAACAGATCGGTTTTCAGCTTTGCCGAAAGCTTTGACGACTGATCGAGATCGGAACTGCCGAGGATACCGTGATCCATGCGGATATTGCGACGCGCCGCCAAAAGCCCGACAAATGATCCGCCGAGCGAGCAGCCGTATGCCGCGCTGATATGTCCGCCGCAGTGCTCCCGGATATAGTCCTCGATCTTTGCTACCTCCTCGGTCATTGTGGGGAATTCGGTCTGCTCGGTCTCGTCAAAGCCGTCATAGCTGACGCAAAGAACGTGATAATCGATCGCCAACAGCGGGATAACATGTCCGAAATTGCCCTTCCAGTGGCAGCAGGTCCCCGGCAGGAGCATTACGACAGGCGCATCCTCTCTTCCAAAGGAATATACTTTCATCTTCCTCCCCCCTCAAGAAATCCGCTTTTTGCGTTTTCTTCGGTGTCGTCGGACTCGTCATAGGCATCATACGGCGCCTTCGGATCGTGTACTCTTTTCCTGAAGGGAGAGCAGAGCTTGTCCTTGTGCGCAAATGCAAACTCAAAATTATCCGTCCATCCGGTATGACCGGTTATAAACAGCGGGCTTGCCCCCATCTTCTTCAGTCTCGCCTCAAGTATCCCGAGCGACCGCACGGCAAGCTTGTTGTCCTCGGCAAGGGTGGAAATAAAGCTGTATCCGCCGTCGGCGCCGAACCACAGCGTGTCGCCCGTAAACAGATATTTGTCGTCGATAAGGTACACCATATGCCCCCATGTATGACCGGGAACAAGGAAGCACTTTATTTTTATATCGTCAATGCGGAGCGTCTCGCCGTCGCGCAGCAGTCTTTTTTTGTTATTTATCGTCACCTGGGGCAGCTTGTACATATGATATATCACCTTGCGGCGGACCTCGCCGGTCAGGTAACGGTTTTCGGTCTCGCTTATATAAAGCTTGGCTTTTTTGAACAGCCCGGGGCTGTCCGCCTCGACCGCGCCGACGTGATCGGTGTCCTGATGGGTGATAAAAATGTGTCGGACCGACTTGGGGTCGATACCGAGCCAGCCCATTTTCTCGGCAAGGCGGTCATAATTGTAGCCCGCATCGATCATTATAGTCGTGTCGCCCTTGCGGTAAAAGAAGATGTTTGCCACCCATTCGCGCACGCAGGCTACGTTCTCGTCGATCCATCCGGTGTTCAGCGGCTTGAAGATCTCCTTGCCGCGGTACATCCTGCTCATTTCTTTTCTCTGAAATTCGGTTGCTTTTTTTGACATGTCGTTGCCTCCTATTTTGCTTTGCGGCAGTAAAACCATGCAATACTTTTCAGGTTTCCCGCACAAACATCTTCATATGTGTTTTCCAGTCGGGTCTTCAGACCGGGCATGGTCTCATACGGCGGCGTAAAGAACCCCGCCTTTTCATAAACGTGACGGATGAACCAGTCGGTCCGCTTGTGCTCACCCTGCACGTAAAAGCAGCCACAGAAGGTCCCGCCCGGCCCCAGCACCCGAAGGACTTCCCTGTAAGCCACCTCCTTGTCCGGAAAGGCGTGGAACCCATTCAGCGACAGAACGATATCAAATGTGCCGTCCTCATAAGGAAGCGCGCCCACGTCTCCTTGCCGAAAGGTCACGTTTTTAAGCCCCATGCGGTCAGCCTTTTCCTCCGCCTGCTTCATCATATCGGGCGAATAATCAAGGCAGGTGATGTCCGCCTCCGGCATGGTACGGTAAACCGGCATGGTCAGAACGCCCGTCCCGACCGGAACCTCCAGCAACTTGCCGGAAAAATGCTCCGGAATGCCGGAAAGCGCCTTTTCGAGATAAGCGTCACATTCCGCCTTGTTCATAGCCCACACCAGGCGGCACACCGCCTTTCCGGACAGTGTTGAGCAGGTTATCATGCCGTCATAAAAATTATTGCTGCCCGTCAGTCGGTATGCGCCGCGAATGGCTTCTTTACGTTCCATGTTCGATCCTCTTTTCGCATATCGTTGAAAGCCCACTCCGGCTCAGCCGTGCACGGCAGGAACAATAGCTTTTTTTCGTGCTCTTTTCCGTATTCCGGAACTAAACCTTATTTATTTCGAGCGGCGTACCGCCCGCGCTTCTTTTGATGCTCTCACGCAAGACAGCGTATCTTTATGCGTTCTTCCGCGCCGCAACGCACATCCAGCCTTTTTTGTTTTTGCGGCACCGGATATCGCCAAAGCCCGCCTGCGTCAGCATATCCGCAAGCTGTGCGTCGTTGTATATCTTCATGCCGTCAACTATTTCGGTCCATTTATCGTCCTTTTGGTTATCGCCGCCGCATTCGTTGCAGATGAAAAATGCTCCGCCCGGCTTCAGCACCCGCCGGACCTCGCCGAAGCACCGCACCGGGTCCTGCCAGAAATAGACCGTTTCAAACGCCGTGACCAGATCGAACCGCGCATCCTCAAACGGCAGTTCGGCGGCAGACGCCTGATAAACCTCACAGCGCCCCGCTTCGATCGCCTTTCGGTTAAGCCGGCGTGAGCTTTTTACGCTGACCTCCGAATAGTCGATACCCATCACCTTCCCCGCGGGGCATTTTTTAAGGGGCTTTGCGATATTCGCCCCGCCTCCGCAGCCGCAGTCAAGGACCATCGCGTCCGGCTGCACATCCAGTGCGCCAAAGCCCCAATCCGCCAGTGCGCGGTGACCGAGATTCATTGCAGATACCATCATCCTGCCGCCAACTCCCACAGGCTTGCGCGTGTTATCGAAAAATGACATCATGCCCTCCTTACGCTTTTTCAAGAACGATGATCTTATTTGACAAATTGCTTATAAACGGGATCCTGCCGAGCAGCCGGTACACCGGAACGAACTCCGCCATACCCTCTGTAAGGCTGTGCTCGCCTACGAGCCGGAACTCCGGTAGCAGATCCGCAAGCGCCTTGCCGTTCTTTATGCCCCACGTGAATTTTGACCGGCTGCCCTCGATGGATTTTTCCTTGAAGTGCTTTGCCATCGCAGGGTTCATGATCTCAACAAAGACCGTGCCCTTTCCGAATCGGCGCGCAATGACATCAAAAATGCGTTTGACGTCCGCCTCGCACAGGTACATCGTCAGCCCCTCTATTATCACAAGAGCCGGCGTATCCTTTTCCGCGACCGCGCCGCCCCAGTCGTCCATTGCCGACATCGCTATCTGCGAGATCGCACCGTCCTCGGGCAACAGCTTCTTCCTCACCTCTATCGTCTCCGGAAGGTCGAGGTTATACCAATGAGCGTACCCGTTCATACGGTAGCATCTTGTGTCCAGTCCGCAGGCGATGTTTACCACCACTGCGCCCGGAGCCTTTGCAAGCCAATCCGCAGTCAGCCGGTCAAGCACTATCGTGCGCGCGATAACACCATCGTGCATCGCGGCGTCCTTTTCGGCAAGCGAAAAATCATAGTCAAGTCCACCGATGATCGCCTCTGCCTTTTCATCATGGATAGCTCCGCGCGTCCGGCTTTCCTTGGCGCGGGCATATATAGTCTGAAGCATTGTTTCCAGAACACCGGAAAGTGTTATTTTTTCGCCCATATCACTTTACCTCCGTCACTCTCATCTGCCTGCCCGCCCATATCGCGTTTGCAAACATCCATACAGCCTCGGGAATAATAACGAGCAGGCAATCGCGGCGGTATTTTTTCAGATCGATCGTCATTTTGCTGTTCCTTTCGGTCAAAAGCTATCGCAACGTCTTTTGCATCGCGGTCCGGGAAAGCTCGGTTAGCAATCGCTAACTAAAGCCCCTTCAAAAAGCTGCCCCGCGGCAGCCGTTTACATCGTCCTTCATTACAAATGTATTATAGCACGTCAGCCCCGGGTTTGCAACAGGAAATTTCATTTTCCGTTTGTTTTTTGCCCGCAAATCAAAAAATATGTGTCCGATAGGTATAAATCCGCCCGATCGGTATAGACAAAGGCTTGCCTACGTGATATACTATACGCATTGGTTAGCCGTTGCTAACCAAAAAACGTACATCGACTTATCCGAAAGGAGAAAAACATGGAGAACGCCGAAGCATTTGAAAGCGAGGGCGCCGTCCTGCTTGCGCACAGCGACGGCTGCTCGGTCTGGCAGTTCCGCAACGAAACCGGAGACGGCACGATGACGGCGTATGACGTCTTTCCCGGCGTGATACTCAGCTTCAACGATTTTCACATGGAGCGCTATCACAGCAGCTATGTTCCGGACCGCCGCATTCTTGCCATCGACCACTGCCGTGAGGGGCGCATGGAATATTCCGCAGGGGACGGCAGGATAGGCTGTACGTCGGCGGGAGACATGAAGCTGGACCTGCGCCGACAGCATACCGGGGAATTCATCTTTTCGTCCTGCCATTATCACGGTCTGACCGTTGCGATCGATCTTGATATCATCGGGCAGTCGCTCTCGGAGGAGGTAAAGGATTTTCCGGTCGCTCCCGAGGAGATCATCACCCGTTTTTCGCTCGGGGCTTATCCGCGCGTACTGCACGGCATGAAGGAGGCGGATCACATTTTCGGAGAGCTTTACCGTGTGCCCGAAAAGACACGCATCCCGTACTTCAAGGTCAAGATACTTGAGCTGCTTTTGTACCTCAACGCGATGACAGTTCCGGAAGACGAAAACGAGCAGCCGTATTTTTACCGCACACAAGCCGAAAAGGTGAGGGCGATACGGCAATTTCTGATCGCTCATATTTCGGAGAATTATACGCAGGAGGAGTTGTCGCGGCGGTTCGACATTCCGATGACGGCGATGAAGACCTGCTTCCGATCGGTATACGGCGAAGCGATAGGCGCATGGCTCACCGGCTACCGCATGAACCGCGCCGCTGAGCTGCTGCGGGAAAGCGAGCTCAGCATTGAGGAGATCGGGAGCCGCGTCGGCTATGACAATGCCGGAAAATTTACGGTCGCCTTCAAAAAAACAATGAAGCTCACTCCGTCCGAGTATCGGAGAGAAAGAAGGATACACAATGAATAAGAAAAAAAGCTGGGTGAACACCCTTTTTGCCTACGCAGAGGGCGAGAAGAAACGGCTCGTGCTTTCCGTCGTCCTGTCGGTCGTATCGGTAATGCTGGGGCTGGCGCCGTTTTACTGCATGTACCGGCTGATATGTATGTTCACAGCCGGGACTGCGACCGCGGCGGCAGTCGTCGGGTGGTGCATGGCTGCGCTGGCGGCATATGCGCTAAAAATACTGACCTTCACCCTGTCCACCGGGACCTCGCACAGCATGGCATACGCGATCCTTGAGGGACTGCGCCTGCGCCTTGCCGACCGCTTTCTTCATGCGCCGCTCGGCGATGTGGAAAACCACACCATAGGTGAGATAAAAAGCATGATGGTGGACAAGATAGAAAACCTTGAGCCGCCACTCGCACATATGATCCCCGAGGGCGCGGGACACCTCGTGCTCCCCATCGTGAGCATTATCGCTCTTGCGGTGCCTGACCCGCGTCTGGCGCTTGCCTCTCTTGTGACCTTTCCGCTGTCATTCATCTGCATGGGGCTGACATTTAAGATCAGCGGAAAGAATTTTACGGAGTACGACGACTCATCCAACCGCATGAACAGCACGATAGTTGAGTACATAGAAGGCATAGAGGTGATAAAAGCCTTCGGCAGAGCCGGTGTTTCCTATGAAAAATACGCGAAAGCCATAACCGATTTCCGTACATTCGTAGTCAGGTGGCTCACCTCGACCTTTGCGACCATGAAGCTGAGCTTTGCGCTCTTCCCTTCAACGCTCATCGGCACGCTCCCCACCGCGCTGGCGCTTGCCAACAGCGGGAGCATAACCGCTCCTCAGGCGGCGCTTGCCGTGATGCTTTCCATGTCCATGGTTGGCTCGCTGGCTAAGCTGGAGGTGTTCTCCGAGAATATGCGTCAGGTGCAATTCACCGTCAGAAATCTCGAGGAATTTCTTGAAATGCCCGAGCTGCCCGAGCCTGCCGCACGCGCGGAAATAAAGCGCACCGACGTTGAGCTGAAAAACGTGCATTTTTCCTATACCGGAGATGCGGCAGACGAGGTACTGCACGGCGTGGACCTCCGCCTCCCCGAGGGCAGCTTTACCGCGCTCGTGGGTCCGTCCGGGGGCGGCAAATCGACCGTAGCCAAGCTGATCGCCCGCTTTTGGGATGTGACATCCGGAGAAATAACCATCGGCGGCGTGAACGTGCGGGATATGCCGATATCACAGCTATCCGAATACGTCAGCTTTGTCACGCAGGAAAACTTCCTTTTCCGCGGCTCCTTGCTTGAAAATATACGTCTCGGCGATCCGAATGCCGGTGACGAGGAGGTCATGGCGGCGGCGCATGCGGCTCAATGCGAGGAATTCATCTCAAAGCTGTCGCAGGGCTACAACACTCCGGCAGGTGAAGCCTGCAAGCGGATTTCCGGCGGCGAAAAACAGCGCATCGCCATCGCCCGCATGATGCTTAAAAACGCTCCTATCGTTATACTTGACGAGGCGACCGCCTTTACAGACCCCGAAAACGAGGATAAAATTCAACGCAGCATCGCCGCTCTTACAAAGGGCAAAACTCTGCTTGTTATAGCGCACAGGCTTTCCACTATCAAAAATGCCGACAACATCGTCGTTCTGAAAAATGGCAGGATAGAAGCCGAGGGCAGGCAGGACGAGCTTCTCGCGAGTTGTCCGCTCTACCGCGACATGTGGCAGGCGCACATAGGTGCAAAAAATTGGGCGGTCTCGACCGCAGGATCGGAGGAATGAGCAATGCTCCGGACAGTAAAACGTATAATAAACTGGTGCGGAGAATTCCGCGGCAAGCTGTATCTCGGCTTTCTCATGACATTTCTCTCGCACATTTTCACCGCACTGCCTATCGGACTTGCCGCCTACACCGTCGGAAGGCTCATCGAGGCGCAAAAAAGCGGCACAGCATTTGACACCTCGTTGATATGGAAATCCGTGCTCATTCAGGTCGTTCTCGTCTTTTTCCGCTTTCTTTTCGATTACTTCCGTGCGCGGCTGCAGGAGCCTATCAGCTATCAGCTCACCGCACGCGACCGCCTTGCGATCGGCGATGCGCTCAAGCGCGTCTCTCTCGGCTATTTCGGCGAGGTAAGCACCGGAAGTATACTGAACTCGGTAACTACCGGACTTTCCACGCTTGAAAACATGGGCATACGCATGATAGACAACTTTGTCGGCGGGTACCTGAACTTTCTCGTGATATTCATCGGACTTGCGATATGCAGTCCGGTAACGGCTCTCATCGCTCTGGCTGCTGCCGCGCTGTCGTTCTGCTTTATGCTCATCATCTCGCATTACAGCCGGGTGAACGCCCCTACAGAGGCGCAGGCAAACCGCGACATGACGGGCGCAGTGATAGAATACGCGCGCGGGCTTGCCGTGGTAAAGTCCTTCGGGAAATCGGAGGCATCGATGGGATCGGTAACGAAAGCCGTGCGCGACAGCAAACGCATACACCTTAAGATCGAATGGGGCTACCTACCCGCCAACGCAGGGCATCTGCTTGCGCTGAAATGCGGCTCGGTTTGCCTTGCAATGGCGGCGGCGCTCCAATGTCTGCGCGGAGACATGGACTTTTCCGTTATGCTGATGTTCGTTTTCTTCTCCTTCAGCATTTTTGCCAGCCTTGAGCCGATCGGCGACAGCGCGCACACGCTCGGAGTCATTGACGATGCAATGGATCAGCTTGACGCGCTGAAAAGCGAAATCTTCATCGACGCCGACGGCAGGGATATCAGCCTCGACAATTACGATATCGAATTCAAAAATGTCGATTTCGGCTACGATTCCCGCACCGTTCTGAAAAATGTCAGCTTTAAGATACCCGAAAAAACATCGACAGCCATAGTCGGTCCGTCCGGCTCGGGCAAGACTACGATATGCAGTCTGCTTGCGCGCTTTTACGATCCGCAAGCGGGAAGCATCACCGTAGGCGGGCACGACCTGCGCGAATTCACCTGCGACAGTCTGCTCTCCAATATCTCCATGGTGTTCCAAAACGTTTATCTTTTCAACGACACGATACGCGCGAACATCTGCTTCGGTAAGCCCGACGCCACCGAAGATGAAATGATAGCGGCGGCAAAAAAGGCACGCTGCCACGATTTTATTATGCAGCTTCCAAGCGGCTACGACACCGTGGTGGGCGAGGGCGGCGGCACCCTCTCGGGCGGCGAAAAACAGCGCATATCGATCGCACGCGCCATCATGAAAAACGCGCCCATAATTATTCTTGACGAAGCCACCGTAAGCATTGACCCCGAAAACGAGCATCTCATTCAGCATGCCATTTCGGAGCTGACGCGCGGAAAGACCGTTATCACCATCGCGCACCGTCTGGCGACAGTCAAAAATGCCGACTGCATTCTTGTGGTGGACGACGGCAGGATAGCGGAAGCCGGCACGCACGATGAGCTGATACGTCAAACCGGAATTTACAGACGCTTTACCGAGATACGCGAGCAGGCTGAGGGCTATCGCGGCGGCGGCTGACACCAGCACAAACTCGATCTATGTTCGCTTCGGCGACAAGGAGGGACTTTTCTCCGCGATAGTAGAGCCGGTGCTAAGCGAAATGACCGAGCGGTTTATACGGATACAGGAGCAATTTCACCGTATGCCGCCCGACGAGCAGGCAAGGCTGATGCCGAAATATGCCGACGGCGGCACATTGGAATTGATCGATTATATGTACGCGCATTTGGATGAATTCCGCCTGCTTCTCGATTCATCCTACGGCACGCGCTTTCACAATTTTGTGGACGAGCTCGTTCGTATTGAGGTCGAATACACCTACAAGTATATGGAGGCAGTCGGGTACCCCGACAGATTCGGCAATGCGTTGACCGAAAAGTTATTGCATATCGTGACCACCTCACGCTTTGAGGGCATATTTGAGATCATCCGCCATGGGATGAGCCGGGAGGAAGCCTACGAATACATCGGGCTTCTCAGCCGCTACCACCGCACCGGGTTTCTTGAGATCTTCGGCAACGGCAAAAAAACAGAAAATTAAAATAAGGCTGTCCACGGACAGCCTTTAAGAAAGCGCGGCAGTTAGCCACAGCTAATCACCAGGAGGTCATCATTTATGAAGAAACAAAGCCCTGTCGGGCGAATTTGGGAGCTGGTCGAAAAAGAGCACGGAAAGCTCATAACGGCAGTCATTCTTGCCGTTATAGGCATTGCGTGCGGCATGGCGCCATACTTTGCGGCAGCAAAGATGATCGGTTTGTTGCTTTCGGGCGAGTCCGAATTTTCGGCATATCTGCCGTGGCTTTTGACGGCGCTCGCCGGTTTTCTGCTGCGCACGGCGCTATATAACGGTGCGCTCGGCATTTCCCACGCGGCAACGTATAACATTTTGAAGATCATAATACGCCAAAAGCTCCTTGCCAAGCTGCCTCGCCTGACGCTCGGCACCGTAATGGACACATCAAGCGGCAAGCTGAAGGAGATCCCTATCGGCGAGCTTTACGACCAGGTAGCCTTTGTCTCGCAGGACAACTACCTGTTTGACGACACCGTGCGCGAAAACATACGCATGGGACGCAGAGATGCGACCGACGCGGAGGTCGAAGAGGCAGCGCGGAAAGCAGGTTGCGCCGGCTTTATCGGCGGGCTTGAAAAAGGTTTTGATACAATAGTCGGCGGTGGCGGAGCGCACCTGTCCGGCGGCGAACGCCAGCGCATTGCCATTGCGCGTGCCATGCTTAATGACGCGCCCGTGATCATTCTCGATGAGGCAACGGCATACATCGACCCCGAAAACGAGGACAGACTGCAAAAGGCTATCGAAGCGCTGACGCGCAACAAGACGATAATCATGATCGCGCACAGGCTGAAAACGGTGCGTCACGCCGACCGGATACTTGTTATCGATCACGGACGCATAGTCCAGCAGGGCAAGCATGAAGAGCTTATCGCCGAGCCGGGCATTTACGCCGACTTTATAGGCGGCAAGAAACAAACCGTAGACTGGAAGCTGTAAAAAAATCGGGGCACTAAAAACTCGAAACGAGTTTTTTAGCGCCCCGATCTTCGTTAATCTCGGCTACTGAACGCCGCCCACGTGTTTTGGATGTATTTCCGTGCCACAGACCAGCGCCGCACCGTCATCAAAGAAGCGTGCAAAGCCATGCCGCCGGTTGCGATAAGGACAAGTCCGCCGGTCTCGCCGGAATACTTCTGGACATATATCTGCGCCACCATGCCGCCGTCGCTCGCGCCCACGAAGATCGGCTTTTCAATGCCGAGCTTCCGAAAGAAGGCGTGCATTCCCGTAACAAGCTCCTGATTTGTGCGCAGCTCCTGCGGGTAATCGAACAAAAGAACGCGACAGCTATCGGACATTCCGTCCACATAGTCCATCCACATCTCAAGCGTGTTCATGCCGCCGTTCAGGAACACAAGCGTTTTGCCGTTATCATTTCCTTCCAGAATATAGCGATAGTTCGCGCCGTCCACCGTGACCGTCTTGCACGGATGCGCCGCCGCAAAATGCGGTAGCTTTTCAGAATACAACATTATTTTTCTCCTTTATACACGCGAACGCCCGGTCATTCCTTATCCGGCACCCGTTTCATTAAGGCCGACAGACCGCCGAACATCCAAAGGTTATTGAAGTCACTCATTTGTTCTTCCTCTTATATCCGCAGTCGCAGTAAGGACCGCCCGAGGCGAGCGTATATTCGCGCACAAAATCCGTAGCGCCGCCCGCCTCGCTCATCGTATAGTCAAGGTGGCACAGGGTGGGCGTAAGGTCATAAAGACCGAGTTTTTTCATAAGCACGCAAATACCGCACTTCGTAAAGCGTCCCTCGTAGCCGCTGCCGTCCGGGTATTCGTAAAAATCCATGTTCCATGAGTAGGGATTGCGGTCGGCAGCCTTAAGCGCCGCGGTAGCCTTCATGCCCGCAATATCCTTTGCGGTATACTTGGACTTTCCGCTCTTGCGGCAGAACCACTTCATCGGCTTTGTCATCATGGCTTTGGCGTAGTACTCCGTCAGCGGACCGACCTCCGGACGCCGCGGCATGGAAAGGATGAACGCCCCAAGCATGGCGCAGTTTACGATATTCATCTTAAAGCGGTCGGCTTTTTCGAACTCGGGCAGACCCTGTATGATCTCCTTGTATTTCGGCTTTGCCATTTTTGCGATTTGATGCGCCGCATCTTCATCATAGCCGAAAACTTCGGTAAGCTGTTCGCGGAACGATCCCGCAAACAGCGCCCACATCCCGGTGGGCATTCCTGCGTATTTCATTTTGCACCTCTCCTCGGTAATATTTTATTGCTTTTTATTGCTTGCGAATGCGATCTTAACGATCTGCATATTCATCATTCCGTCTCCGACCTTGGCAAGGAAACGGAAGAATCCGCTGACGGACGGGTCGCGCAGATCATTGTAGCCCAGCATATACCCGCGGCTCGAAACACCGAGCCGGCTGTCCCACGCGGAGATCTCGCTTTTTGCGTCGGCAACGGCAAAGTAAGCGCCGATGTCCTTTATCTCCGCGTCCTTTATCCATGTTTTGAGCATCAGCTTTACCGCCTTCTGATTTGCGGCGTCAAATACGAGCACGCCGCCCGGGAAGGCATCAGCCATTTTACGCACGAGCGCCCTCACCTGATCGGTCAGAAAATAGTAGAAAACGCCTGCGGCGTAGAAGACCGCGCCGTCGGAGGAGTCGATCTTATCGAACCACGCAGTATCATTGAGGTCGCACGCTATGTTTTCCTCGCGTTCTCCGGCGGTAAGCAGCTCATTGCGTGCCGTAATAACATCGGGAAAGTCCAGATTGTAAATCCTGCAGCTACCGTTGCCGCAATTTCTGCCCGTGTTGTCCAGTCCGCAGCCGAGATTTACGACAGCCGCGCGGGGATGCGCCTTAAGATAGTCGCGCACCTCAAAGGCGAGGTCGTTCTGTCTCATTGCGCACTCAAGAAAGCCGAAGCGCTGCATAAGGCTCCCCGACTTTTTCTCAAGCGTCGAAAAATCGTAGTCTATCTTTTCCATAAGCTGTGATGCCGTTTTGTCGCTGTACAGCTTCGGGTACAGCTCCGAGCACATTTTGCGCCCGTAAAGCGGTATCACAAGCGTTTCCTGCACGGTGTTTTTTTCGATTTTGTATTTCATTTTGCTGTCGGTCCTTTCTTTTTTGCGGTGCCATTTGCCCGCACAGAGCGGATTATCAGTTTATCGGTTTTCAGATTTTATCACTTTCTCATGAACGGCAGTTCCGGCATGCATCCGCGTTCCGCGACAGAGCGCAGCATCTTGGCAAAGCCGCGCGGATCGGTAATCTGATACTGCATATGCTTATGACCTTCAAACACCGGGAAATTTCCGTCGGGGCTTTTCTGTTTCCCATTGTCTCAAATTTCATTTTTACGCCTCACATTCCCATCATCACTGCTCGGCTTTTCCGGCATTCGGGTATCTTATCAGATCGTACAGCACACCGGATTCACCAAACCGGCGCGTTCCCGCAAGCTCCATTCCGAGATGTATGTATCTATCGCACTTTGACTTTGCATCGGTGTCCAGAAGCACCGGCACGCCGAGGCGGTCGCCCTCCGCGAATACCGGCTCAAGCAGCCGGCGCATATATCCCTGCCCCTGAAAGCGCTCGCGCACGCAGACCATTCCGACAAATATGTACAGCTTCTTCTCCCGGTCGAGCTGACGGCTCGGTCCCGAGCCGCCCTGCGACATGATCCGCACAAAACGGAAGATGTCCCTGGGCTTCATAACGCTGAAAAAGGCTTTTGCCAACGGAAGCGCCGCGCGTGCGCCGACCTTTTGCCCCGGAAGCTTGTAGGCGATGTAACCCTCTCCCCGCTCGCCGGTCGTGTAAAGCATCCCGCTTTGCGACGCCATCCGCACATACCCGCAAATAAACGCCGCAACCGCCTCCCTGTCCGGGAATGCGTCCGCAAGTCCGTGCTCGGCACCGTAATCATAATAGCCAAAGGCATGTCCTATGTCATGGATGATCTCCTCGTCAGATAATGTGACCTTAACTATCACTTTCGGCTCTCCTTTCAAAATTACAGTTAGACACTGCTAACCGAAGCGTCGGTAAAAAGCTGCCCGGTGGCAGCTTTTTTATGGGAACAGCTCCTTCATGGCTCCGCGGATCAGTATCCGCAGCACCTCGGGATATTTCTCCCCGATCTCATCTCTGTGCGACACCGTGAGGATAAGCCCGCGGACGGTCGCCGCGGCAAGCTCAGCCCCGCCCTTTGGAGCAAAGCCGCCTTCTCTCAGCAGCTCGCACACATGAGCCTCATCGTCATGATAATGCCCCGCCTTTACCGATTCGGGAATGCGCCGCAGGATAAGCTCGGCATCCGACTCGATAAAGCGCATGGCTCCGGTCTGTGACAGCCGGCGGCAAACCGCAAGCAGCGCTTCGGTCGCCCGCTCGCTCGCCGCAAGCGAGGAATTTGCCATGAGCGCGTCCTTTGCCACGGCATACAGCTCGGAATGCAGCTCCTCAAGCACCGCAAAAAACAGCAGCTCTTTTGAATCGAAATATTTATAAAACGAACCCTTGGAAATGCCGACCGCCGCGGTCAGCTCCTCCACAGAGGTCTTGCGCATTCCGACAGTCAAAGCGCGCGACCGTGCTTCAGCCAACAGGCTGCGGCGTATTTTTGTGTTTTCTTCTTCCGAAAATGCCATGACTTCTCCTGCGAATTTTTGACCGTATCGTTTTTGCAGTCATATTATATCACAAAAAGTGCGTAAGGTCAACGCCTCTCCGCACTTTTTTCGACACAGCATTATTTAAGTTCGCGCTTTTTTGCTTTTTTCTTAGGCACCGGCACTGCCCGGACCAATATCTCGATCGCCGCCGCTGTCAGCTCGCGGTTTTCAATGTCAAGAACATAATGCGCCTTTGCGCCCTCGTATGGATAATCCTCCGGAGCATCCTTCATCAGCTCGTCAAGCTCCGGCAACTTTTTGACCATTACGCAATTGTCGCACACGAGCAATATAGGCTTTTCCCCGACATATACCATATATTCGCCGAACATTTTCTTGTAGGAAACACCGTCTATCCCGTCAAGCTGTTCCAGCACGAAGCTGATATATTCCTGTGATGTACTCATTTTTTCCTTTTTATATATAAAGTATCAGAGCCTGCACTCCATCTGAATGTCACATGGTTCGGCTTCCGCATATGACCGTATGGGCTGCGGGCTGACCGCAAATCCCATAGCGCGGTAAAAATCGATCGTCTCCTGCGCCGAGCACGCGGACACATACAGCGCCGACGCGCCGACGCTTATCGCCTTCTCCTTTGCTGCCGCCATCAAAGCCCTGCCTATTCCGTGGCGGCGCCTGTCGGCGGAAACATGAAGGCTGTCGATCACCAGCCTTCCGTGGTCCGGCTCCGGAAGAAGCATAAGTATACCGACTATGCGTTCCCCCTCAAAAGCGCCGTAAACGATGTGGCGTCCCGCAAGTATCTCACGTGCTTTTTCGTCCTTTCGTTCCGGCGTCCATGTCTCCGTAAACGGATGATAAACCAAGCACAGCTCCCCATCCTTCAGCCGGTATACATTTTTCACCGTCTGATAACGTGAAAAATCATCCAACGAGCTACGGCTGAAATTGCCGCTGTCAACCAACGTAATGTTCATGTCAGCAAATTCCCCCCCGCCTTTAGCTGTTTTTATCGCCGTGATCTCTGAAGTTCAGCGCCCCGGCAAGGCATCCGAGCGACGCCGCACCCATAAGCCCGGCAATGATCCACAGCCTCATAAATGCGAATATCACACCCGCAAGCAGCATAAGCGCGCCCGCGGCAAAAAGTAATTTTACAGTCGTCCCGTTCATTTTATCCCTTTCATTTCGATTTGTTTTCAAGCTTTTTTGGGGTAGGTTCGATATTTTCAATATGATTTTTGTTATTTTGTTATCCGGGGAAGGCATTGATTGAGCTTATGCATTATCAGATCGATTTACAGTGCCATAGTTACAAACGCCAAAAGGCATCATACTTTTTTCCGTATTTCAAAAGGTTTGGGGTCTCAAGGTCATGCATGACTTCTTCTTTCGTGTACCACCATTGATCGGATATGTACTTCTCATTATGCACGCCTTCGGAGTTTATCCATTCGAATACAACGCGCCATTTGATGGTGACCTTCAAAAAGTCATTTATCATATAGCCGTCTGACACGGTGGAGATGCTATGCGTCCCCGTTTCGGCGCCAATATAATATTTCAAAAGAAAATCAAGCACGGATAGCTTTTTTATGTCCTTCAATACTTCATCCGGACTCCCGTTTTCGCCGACTTTTCCAATACACGTGATAAGCCCGGGATAGTCCCAAGGAAGTCCGAGGCGCGGTCTGTCCTGATAGTAATATAAAAGGATATTTCCATCGTCATCAACGCGTACAGCATGGTCTTTATCCAAAAAAGCGGCGCACAAAAAATACGGATTCGCCTTGCCTCGAACAGCATCTGAATAATAGTGCATCAGGGTTTGACTATCGAGCTTTTCTCCAAACACTTCGGAAAGTATCCGGTCCACATCCCGCTCGGACAATTTTTTGCCGAACCAATGCGTTGAGTCTGTCCCTCCGCCTATTTCCGAAATTCTGATCTTTGACTTGGCACACCAAACATGAAAATCACGCACGACTTTTTTATGGATCATGATCTATCTCCTTACTTGTCCCCGGAGTGTGCGAACTAAACGTTGGATCTTTACCGTATATATTCATTTAGGCACGGTTCTAACCCATCTCCTGCGTCCACATATTTTATTGAAACGTTTTTTTCAAATATAAAGTCTCCAAAATGTAATTCCATTTCAGCAACTCCGAAATAAGGATCGTAGCGGAGTATACCGTTTTTTTACGCGGAGTTTTTATGTACAGTGCTATATTGGTGTCATCCAGCTTTTTGAAAAGCAACAGTAGCCCGCCTTTGTCGCCCGGAGCACCAATAGATGCGGCAACATCATTAACAGCAGCCGTCTTGATTTGAGTTAATGCCCCTGATAATTCGGGATATACCCCATATTCATAGGAATCCTCCGCGATGATATATCGCTTGTCCGCAATGACCTCTACAAACACATCATCATAATAAAACCTGCATTCTGGACTTTTTCTTATAAGCACATGATCCTTGCAGTTGATTTTCAAAACGAAGTCATCGCTTTCACCGATGTGTTTTTTCATTTCATCTTCTCCTCCAATTCAGTCGGTCAAAGCGCTCAATAATATCTGCCGTCTGATATGCACGGCTTTCCGCTGTCACTCCGCGTATGTCATAACGCGTGATGCCTCGATGGTAAATTCCGCGCTTTCTCCGGCGATGCGTATCTCGTATACTTTTCCCAGCGCTCCGGTAACTGTGAACGAGTCCTCGCCGCCGAGCGCAAAATCGTGAATTATCTGCATATCTTCGTCAAGCAGTACGATGCGTAAATTTCCCTTTGTAAGCTCGGATGAAACGGTAAAATCTATCGTGTCGTCTCTCCCGTAGGTCCTCATAATGACGCCGACGCCCGAATACGGAGTCTTTGCCATGACCTCCACGTTGGAATTATCCTGAAAATCGTCATCTTCACCGGGCATGCTTGTGACATTATCGCCCGAGTATCCGTAGACAAAGCAGTATGATTCATAATCGTTCGCGCAAATGTCGCTGTCCTTTATCACCGCAAGACCGGTATCATCCCCGTTTTTGTCCTTTATCTCTACCTTCAGCTTGCCGTGTATCACCGTACAGCCGCAAAGACCGACCGCCATTGCCAAAGCCAAAAGTATGCTCAAAATGCCCTTCGTCTTCATTCTTCTTACTCCTCGTCGTTTTTTTCAGACAGTATTTTCTCTCTTTGCTTTTGAGTCAGCGCCGAGCTTATGTAACACACGATGCCGACCGCCAGACCTGCAAAGTAAATAAACAAAATACCTGCCGCGGCTGATCCTCCCCCGCCGTTTGTTATTGCACCGTAGATGATACTCACTACCTTCCACGCCGCTACCATTGCCAACAGTGAAAGCGCCGGCCTTATAATAACGTCGGACATCTTCTTCATCGGTGTTGCTATCAAACAATATGTCAGGTGGATAGCCCATACGAAAAAGGACATGAGATTCACATACGGGATCAATATTATTATCCTGTATATAAGCATTACTTTCTTTGTCATGTCTTTTCTCCGCCTCCTGCGGTCGTATTTTTATATGAACACACGCCATGCGCGCCGGTAATGCAGGACCGACTCCGCCGCCGAGTCTTGTCGAGTGCATGAGCGTAGCTTCGGAACAGCCTCCGTCCTCGTAGTTCAGGTAAGTGTAGCCGCTTTTTACTATCGCCCCGCGCCGTGCCATTGGCACGGCTACGGGGGCAAACCTCTTTTAGGAAAAGAATGTATTGCCATAATACCAGCCATCCAGCTAACGAACCCGAACATTATGTGCAGTGAAAAATATAATCTAATATTCTGCCATAATAAAACCGGCTTACGGCTTCAGCATTTCGGCAAGTGAATTGAGTCCTTTTTCCATCGCATAATCGTAAGCGTTCTTGCCGTTGTCATCCACGGCATTTTTGTCGGCGCCGCGGTCAAGCAGAACTTTTATTATTTCGGCACATAACTCGGGATCACGCAATGCGGAATGGTATTTTACGGTGTCGATAAGCGGAGTCTCTCCGTTCATGCCAACTGGATTGACATCATCAAAATAATCACGTATCAGCTCGTCTACGAACTCCGCGCTCGTTCCTCTGACGGCGTAATGAAGCACGGTATTGCCTTCATACTCCCCCGCGGTCGCGCGAATACCGGCACCGCTCTTCAGGAAAAGGCAAATGATCTCTTCATATTCGGCATTATATTCGGGATTTCCCCATCTCAACATATCCGCAACGTTAAAAAGCGGTTGGCTGTCACATGCGGTCAAATTAACATCGGCACCGTTATCAATGAGTATCTCAAGCATTTTCATGGTGAGAGTGTGATCACGTTTTCTGATAAGCACCGCATCGATCGGCGTCAAGTGACCTTTTATCCCATAATTCGGATCGGCACCGTTGTCAAGCAATACCTGTACCGCCTGCATATTACCGTAATAACAAGCTTCAACGAGCGGTATCCTCACCTCACCAAGTCCGGTAGCGACAAAAAAATCGTCAAGCCATACAGGTGCGGACACACCGTTTCCAATATGTGTGTTTATATTTTCACCCGCTTTGATTTCATTACATATATTTTTAATTGAGGTATATTTTATAACATTCACAACGCACACGACGCTCAAAATCAATATGACGGTAGCAATTATTACAGCTATAATTGTGTTTTTATGCATTTTGTTTCCTCTTTCATAGTGCGACATGCCTATCGGCTGACCGGATGCATCGTAAACATACACCATGAGATGGCGGATGTTTCCTTCGACACATTCCTCGTCAAGTGTACAGGTGCCCGAAAGATAACTGAACTACAAGCTTTATCTCAATTAGACTCTGGCTCTTTTAGCACCACCGTAACGCACCAAGGGAACTCCTCGCCTTTGTCGTTTTTCCAATATGGGCAATCGGATTCCTTTGTACAACGATACTTCCAATACCGGCTCAAATAATCCAGAGCATCTTGCAGGGTTCCCATCGGAGTCTTTTTTTCGCTATACCAGTTATCCGGCGATTCGGTATAAATGCCATCTTCGTTGAAGATTATATCGCCTCCCAAAATCAGCAACCCGTTGCTTGCTGCTTCATACATATATGAGACAACCGATGGTAAATCAAACGCAACCGCGTATATGCCATATTCAGTAAGGTCCACGACCTCATATTTTATGTTCCATCTTTGGTAAATCATTTTTATATTTCCTTTCATTTCGCTCTAAAGAATCTGTGGGGGCAATTCTTTACGGCATCATATATGTACTCAAATACCCCCTCACGTCCATGATAAAAGCCCGGAATCCGTACCTTTGTATATGGGTGTCCATCACTCCCCGAAAATGTACAACATCGCCACATGAGCCGCAACCATCTGTTTATGCATTTTGCTTCCTTTCTGTTCAAGCGCCGAATATGCGTTGATACCACTTGGTTGTGTCATCGGGTGAATTACCATATATCCAATATGGCAGCACATCTTTAGCAAGTCGTATTTTTATACACACATAAAGAACACCGTGCAACGAAAAACACTTCACGCTCACATCGCATTCCACTCATGCGGAACCGAAATAATAATCATTGCTTACGAAGATTCTCGAATTGTGTTTCAAAGCAAAATCAATGAATCTCTCTATCTCATCCGACATGTCTCTCTCGGGGCGTATCACCATGGTATAAACAACACCGTGTTTTTTTCCATTCAATTCAACTGACCCACTGACAGTAACAAGTCCCGGCTCGGGGAGATTATCTGTCGCAAAACTTCGTACAGTATACTTGCGTGTCGAAACTTTTATACTCTGCACATCCGACCAACGGATAAAGAAGTCGCCGTCCAACATTCCGATGTCCGTAAGCACACCAAATTCGGTGCTCTGCGTCTCAATGTATTTTCTCGCCTGATGCATTACCGTCTGCCTGTCACTGTCATTAAGCTGCATGAATGATTCATATATGACCCTGTTCTCATTGTATTTTTGAACTTTGAAAAAGACATGTACTGCGAGGATCAAGAAGGACACCGCGGCAAAGATCCAATTGAACATCACAAAACCAATGATTATCAGCCCGATCAACACAACGGCAAAAACAAGCCAAGAAATCTCATTCCGCAGCTTGTTGGTGTCGCCTTTACCAATAATCAACTGACTCATTTTTTTCAATATAACACGACCTCCTTGCTTTTGAGTTACTTTTCTACATATTTGTACAAATGATTTTTCCCTATTTTCAACCATGGAATAACCATGTGAACGGACTTAGCGCCGTGAACTAAACCTCCACCCCGGATGCGATACAACGGCAGATACATCCTCACCGGCGCGCGGAAAAAGATAGCATTTGCCATCATGAATGATCGAATCAAAGAAAATGCTGCCATCAGCGCGATAAAAAGCCGGATTTTCAGGTTTACTATTGCCGAAATGCGCAAGAGTAAAAAGATCGTATTCCGAGATTTCTAAAAGCGTTTGCAAAAAGCCGGGACCAACATGGTAATATTTTTCTGTGAGCCGCGTTCCGTCAATATATATTTCTCCGACAATTCGCTGCTGCTTTTGAAAAATTCCGGTCTCACTTTCATCCACCGCATACGTGGATAACCGTGCAAGAATTTTTTCATCTCCGGGAAGAAATGAAAGCGCAACGATCTTTGAATATTTCGCACACAACTCAAAAAGGCTCACCAACTCGCCATCTTTGATAGTGTATTCTTCATATGGATCATCACTGTGATCTGAAAAAGCATAAAATTCGTAACGTTCTTGCATACTCTGAATCCCCTTTCTGCAATTTTCTCACGTAGCAAGCCACCTGTGGAAGTGCTTGTACCTATTGAATATTACACTATGATACGCTTATTCGCAATGGCATTGCTCAGCCACTCAGCCGCACGACGAATTTTTTCTTGTGGCGATCCGCTTCTTTGTTCAAATTCATTTTTGTATTCTACAGCATCATAAACTGTACCTAACGAATCCGCATCAAATATGCGTATTGTAATTGGATCTTCAACTTGCTCATCATAGAGGACCATAATGTTTTTATTTGGATTGGCCCAAACAATATAATAATATGCTCCATGCTTTTGCTTCAAACTTATTTCAAATCCATATGTCTTCGCTAAAAACTCAAACTCTCTTTTTAAAGTTGCATATCTTCCCATCATCACATTAACCAGATATTATTCAATCTCCGAAATCATCCGTTGAAGCGTTAGTAAATTATCTTCCCAAACTTCATCATTGCACTCTTTTGCCTTTTGAACGCAAACGCTTATTGCGCTGATAATAGAGTTCTTGTCCGAGTAATTTTTCAACCTATTTAGGATACAAAAAGCCCCCGGCCAATTCATATCTTGCAACCATTCTAACACTTCAGGTAAATGAGGCTTGATTTCTTCGTCGCTTCTTTCTGAAATGATAACAGCACAATTTTCCCATACGTTTTTATTGTGTTGGGGTGTCAGCGGTTGTATAAATGGAGTGATCGTTTCTATATTTCTTGCCAGAGATATTCCTTCGGTTTGAATTTCAGTGGGCATATGCCAATCAAGCATATCCAAAATTTCTGTAATATCTACCATGCTTAATATCCTCACTCCACTTAACGACAACCGTTTTAACAGCTCGCGTCACTTCACCAAATCATGTTACAAACGGAATAAGATCAATTACATCTCCTGCTGATCCCGCCACGCCAAAGGCTCCGTTGGATCAACACAAATCTCAACAATACTCGCTCCAAGCCCTGACCACCGCTGTCGCCTCTTACGACAGGGGCGTTATCACAATAAGCATACAGATTTTTATCGATCAGAGCAGATGGGGACAACAGCAGAATTTCAGCCAAATCCCGCGTCGGGGCTATTTAATCTTCCCCGTCCATGGTATCTTCGTCTGTAACGGGTCTGCTCGCTTTGAAATTATAAACGGGCAAAATACGCTCTACAACTTCCGCCGTCGGATCAATAGTGTTAAGTATTTCATCGACCCGGCGGTATGCCATGGGCGATTCGTCTATTGTCGATTCGTTTACGGATGTGGTGAACACGCCTTCCATTTCGGCTTTGAACTCGTCAAGGGTTATTAGCTCCTTCGCCTCAGACCGGCGAAGCACTCTGCCGGAGCCGTGCGGAGCGGTATAATTCCAATCAACGTTTCCTCTGCCGCGGCAAATAAGCGCACCGTCCTTCATATTTATAGGAATAATTATCGTTTCTCCCGACTGTGCCGACACAGCGCCCTTGCGGAGGATCTTATTCTCGGTGTCTATATAATTATGTATGGTAGCAAATGAAGATACCGGATGCAAATTCATTTTTGAAATGATCGTTTCACCCATAGCCTTGCGGCTTTCCGAGGCGTAATTCACTGCGAGCTTCATATCATTCAGATATTCTTCAAGCAGTCCGCCCGAAAGGAAGCACTCACCGAGAGAGCATCCCGATTTTATCTCGCCAGGACGGAGCTTTTTCCTTGCCGCCTCCTTGGGATCGATCCCGCAGGCACAGAAAAATGCGGCGGCATTATGAAAGCCGGCAACGTCTCGCCCGAGCCTCCGGCTCCCCGAATGGATCACAAGATAAAGTCTTCCGTCCGCGGCTTTGTCAACTTCAATAAAATGATTTCCGCCGCCAAGTGTCCCGAACGACCTTTTGACCGTATCATAACGAATAAAATCGAAGCAATGAAGGCTGTCAAGAGGGACATTTTTGATCTGGCTGATCGCATGGTCAAATATCCTCGGACCGGAGGGGATGCTTTCTCTTATCGTCCTGTCAAGCTCCGCAAAATCGATATTCCTGTCCGCCAACTCGTAGACCTGCATACCGCAGCCTATATCATCGCCCACAAACGACGGATTTACACGGTCATCAAACGTCAGAGATGTACCCACGGTGCATCCGGCAGATGCATGAGTATCCGGCATCATGCGGATGCGGCTTCCCTTTAATTTCTCATTATTGCACATGCGCAAGATCTGCGCGAATGAGTCTTTGTCCACCATCTCCGCGTAAACAGTCGCACGGTTGTATCTGCCTACTATTTCAAACACCGATATCACCTCCCAAGATGTGTTTTCATTCATATTATACATAAAAAGTCCTTATAAGTCAACATACCTCGGCAAAAATGCCCCAAAATACAGTGCGGTAATTGCTTGCCAACGGTTTTGGTAATTACCCACACGGCTCCATAGCAAATATATTATAATAAAAGGTAATGGAACCGCCGCGGGAAAGCAGACAGTTCCCCGCGTCAAAAATGTTATTGATGCGTAAATTGTTCTTGCGTGATCACACAAAGGCAACATATAGAGCTTCCCACCTGTCTATGATGTCACCGCAAATATACATGGTGCTCTGCTCAGAAAAGTGGAGCTCATTCAACAGCTTTTGAAAGAGCTCCTATCCATGCAGATCAGATATACAGTATCTTATTTATCATTCCGTCAACTCACGCAGAACATCTTCTATCGGCTCCCGTATTACATATTCCGCATAGCCGTCATACGGGGTCGGTGTCCGATTGATTATTATCAGATGCTCGCCCTCAAACAGGTCGATCAGCGAAGCTGCCGGCTGGACTGTCAATGATGTTCCTCCGACGATCAGGACATCAGCCTCCGCAATTGCTTCCTCCGCTTTTCCGAATGATTCACCGTCAAGTCCTTCTCCGTACAGTACGACATCGGGTCGCACCACCGAGCCGCAGATTTCACACCGAGGCACATTGTCACAATTCAGTATATAAGAAAGCGGATATTTTTTGCCGCAACGCATGCAGTAGTTGCGCATAACAGAACCGTGAAGTTCGATCACATTCCGACTTCCCGCCATCTGATGAAGTCCGTCGATATTCTGCGTGATGATCGCCTTCAGTTTTTCGCGCCGCTCAAGCTCCGCGAGTGCGTAGTGCGCGTCATTCGGCTCGGCATCCGGATAGATCATATGGGTTTTATAATAGGTAAAAAATTTCTCGGGATACCGACGCAAGTACGCCCCTGACAGAATTGTCTCCGGCGATTCGTCCACATCGTCATCCGAAGTATAAAGCCCGCCGCTTCCGCGGAAGTCGGGAATACCGCTTCCGGTAGACACGCCTGCACCTCCGAAGAAAACGATATTTTCCGCATTATCAATTATGTTTTTCAACTCATCAGTAAGCATAGATTTGCTCCTTTCAAACTCGTCTCAATCGGATAATGACCTTTGTTCGTCATCATTACCATCACTGCCACCGTCAGAATCATCATCCCACGCCTGATCATTATTTCCGGAATGCAAGTCGATCCCGCAAGGTCGCCCATGCCGTCCGCACGATAAATATTGCCGATCAACAAAATTGAACAAATAAAAGCCATGATTATACAGATCCAATATCACTTAGGATGTGGGAATCGCTTGTTCATCACATCTCTGCCCCCCTTTTTATTGTATCATTAAGTCATCACTTTGTCAACTATTTCTATAAAAGCGCAGGGCCGAGTCTCTGATGTGG
>ENA-UOJS01000762-UOJS01000762.1-human-gut-metagenome-genome-assembly--contig:-C74-NODE-762-length-31521-cov-11.151719_pt1 | contig 31521 bp, 20 predicted proteins | sample MGYA00242355_ERZ723902 | MGnify/ENA metagenome assembly ERZ723902
CCATTTCAGAGGCTGAAAAGCACCATATCGCACCCTAAAATGGGCTTAATCGCACTGCGAAATGGGCAATATTGGAAAGTAAAATGTATTATTTAAGACTACGGAATGGGGTATATCAAAAGCCGGTATGCCCCGAAATGGCCTCAGATACGCCTGTTTTAACATCCCTTCACATCTCTTTTGCGAAAATATTTTGTCAAAATAAAATCAAGAAAAATCGTAAGTTCGTTCTTCGGCTTGCCTTCAAAAACGGTGATATTAGGTGATGAAAAGGGCACAATAAATATTTTATTGTTATGGCGTAGTCGATTTATTATTGTTATATGATCGATTTATTGTTATGTCATTGTCGGTTTATCAGGCTTGATTCACGCTCATCCCGACATTTCCTCAACACTTTGTACATACGCCACCAACCACAACCTCAACCAAACCAACAGCCGGACTTCCCGACAATAATACAGAGTTTTTTGGACGACAGGCATCGGTCTGTGTTCTGAAAACACAAAACCAAAAATATCATACAGAAAAGAACACATCATACATTTTTGCTCCGAAATCTTAATTTTTATCAAAAAAAAAAAGCGAATTTAGGACTCACGTTATTAATTTTGCACCCAAAATTAATTAAGGAGGCATATCATATCCACCGACACCTGACACATACGTCAAGGATATATATACTCTTCAAAATTCCATGCTATATCATAGCAATAAACATGAATAAAAAATTGCTTTCTGTATTCTAAAAACGCGTTCAGATAACGGACATCACAAATGACATGATATTAGTATCATATATGAACATACAATTATATATTTTACAAAAACAATTATGAACTTAAAATGTACGTATGTGCTTAGAAGATTTCTGGCACTATTTTTATTGGGATATATATCCCTTGGAGCCATAGGAGCCGAAAATTCCGTTTCTGACGATAGAAAACTGTGGCAGGAAAGCAACCCTGCCGAGGCCAACTATCTGAGCAACCGTAGGGCACTCGTGGGTCGCGGATGTATGGTCAACCGTTTCGGCAGCGACGGCATCAAGGTGCTGAACATCCAGACCAACCTTGAGAGCCTTTGCGATGACGACCTTACAAACAACGCCACCATTCCGTGTGTAGCCGATGTAGGCATAGGATACAGCCCGTTAGTGAGTGTGCGCGACCTTGGCAACAGGTATGCCGCAGGCACACAGGCAGGATTCATGCTCGGCGGCTCATCATCCATACTCGGCATCGACGTAGTGAACATCTACAAAATCAGATTCTACCTGAACGGCGAGCTCGTCAAACCCGAAGGCGCCGGCGACTCGTATGTCGGCGAGACCGTGTATTCAGACATGAACACAGGAGTTGACATCTCGCTCATACAGATAGGCGGTGAAGACATGAGCCGAGAGATACACGCCAACGCGCCAGGCGAGTTCGACGAGATACAAATAGTGCAGGTGGGTGGCATCAGCGCTGATGTGGCCAATGCCATACAAGTGAAATATGCATTCGCAGGAAAAGCCCGTCACTTCACCATAACACAGAACTCCGACAACGGAATGCCGGCATACAGCGAATATATCGGAACACATGTCGAGCCATACGGAAAATGGAATAGAGACGACTGGACAAACTCAGATGGACTTGGACACAGCAACAGTTATAAACTCATAAACGCCGATCTTAAAGACCTCAGCGTTCTGGAGGTATTGGGAGTAAACGGAAGCGTTGCCGTGAAAGGTGTCGCCCAAAACGGTACCAATCCGTTCACAGCCGGCACACAGGTAGGCTTTGTCATAAATCAGATATCTGCAGTCGAAATCGGAGCAGGCACTACAGCGGTAATAACACTTACCGATGTCGACGGTAATACAGAGAAACACACTCTGTCAGCAAACGTACTGAATGTGGCGTTGGCAAAAGTGGGTGACGCGACATTTGCCGTACGGGCCGGCATGGACTTCTCCGAAGCCGAGTTCCATTTTGACGGTGTAGGACTTAACCTGGGTGGAAAATCAGCAAAATACGCATTCATCGATCTGGAACCGCAAAAAGGACAGCATCACTGCGACATCAACCCGTCTGCCGACCTCGACATATGCGACTGCGACAACCATTATAAGCTCTCATCGGCAATAGACGTGACATGGAGCGTGAAAGAGAGCCCGGCAGACGCAGGAGACTTCACCCTCAACCCTGAGACGGGAGAAGTGGCAGGGCTGACAACGGCAGGACGTTACGTATTCACAGCCAAAGCCGATGACGGCTGCACGGAAGACGTCGTAATAAACTACGGCATACCGGCCGGCAAACTCGAAGAGACACCACTCATCAACAGCAACGACAACGACAAGTATGAGGTGATGACCGGCGAAGGTTGGGGCATCGACCTGCTGAGCAATCTCAGCAATGCAAACGCGCTCGTCACACCATCAATACGCGACTATGCCTACTACACAGGAGGCGTACAGCTGCTATCCGACGCAAACATTATAGGCGTAAAGGCCAAAAACGGCTTGATAAGCGACGGAACAAAAGCCGTGAAGGCAGGATTTGTCATTTCCGGCGGAAACAATGTTCTGAACGCCAAACTGCTCGACGTCCTCAACATACGCTTGTATAAGAACGGCGAGGTAGTGGGAAGCGGAATAATAAAAGACAACTCTGTACTCTCTACAGGACTCATAGGCGACGAGAACACACAGCGCGTGAAATTCTCTGTAAGCGTTCCTGCCGGGACCGCCTTCGACGCAATGGTGCTCTACAAATCCGGAGTACTCAGTCTTGATGTGAACCAGATGAACATCTATTACGCGTTTGTCGATAACACCGACGGCGAAAGCGATCCTCTCCACGGCTCAAAAATAGTTTCACTGAAAAACACCGGAGCATCTATCGACGCAAAGGAAACAATATCGTTCAGTGTCGCCAACGTAGGAACGACACCGTCTGACCTGTCCCGCCTGATCGACGACGATCTCGACAATGCCTACACATTCCCCATAGGCATCACTGTGGGCAACGGCACCACTGTGGCAGTAAAGATAGGAAAGACCATCTCACCTAAACAGCAACTCGTCCTCGTGACAACCAACGGCAACGCCCTGCTCGGTCTGGGACTGGCTGACGTCTTCAAGTTCGAGCTTTACAGAAACGGTGAGAAAGTAGCATCAAACTCAAGCAGCGACACCAAGTTCAACGTACTCAATGCCAACGTACTCGGCTACACCGGCACCAAAGGCTATATATGCATAACCTCTCCTTTTGAGTTCGATGAGATAAAGCTCACGCAGGTGAAAGGCTTAGATGCCCTTAACGCATTCGGCATCTACGGCATGGCCATCAACAACGACTACAATCAGGACGGTACGCCCGACCAGCTCGACCCGGAACCATGCGTTCAGGAACTCGTGCTCGACGAGGACATCGACCTGGAGAAAAACCATGACTACAGCAACTGCCGCATGATACTGCGCCGCACATTCAACGGCGGCAAGTGGAACTCGCTTGTACTGCCGGTATCGCTCACCAAAGAACAGTTCCACGAAGCATTCGGCATCGGCGCCCAACTCTCCGAAATTGACTGTGTGACAAATGAAGGCAACAACAGAATCATAAACTTCAAGACCGTAAAGGAATCAGCCGACGGCACATATCTCAAGGAAAATACTCCTTACATCATCTACATTAAGGAAGCCGAAACAGAGAAACATCCTGCCGACGAGCAGTATCAGTCAATAGAAGACGGCGTGGTACAGGGCCCGATATACATCGTGAATTCCGGCGTGAACTATCAGATGGAGAACGACAAAGACACCGAAATAAAGGTGACGAAAACTCGCGAGCTGAGCTATCTTGGAAGCTACGTCAGCGACCAGCGTCTGCCTATAGACTGCTATATCTTCAGCAACGGCAATCTGTTCCACACATCAAAAGAATACACGATGAAGGCATACCGCTGCTGGATAGAGTATCAGACAGATGATGACACTCCACTGGCAAAGTTCAGCGTAAACAACACGGCGACAGGCATTGACTGCATCACCGACAACATAGAAAATGCCGACAGCCACATATACAACATCAGCGGACAAAAGATAGAGAATACTGACAACCTGCCGGAAGGCATATATATCATCAACGGAAAGAAACTGATCATAAAATAATGATAGATATGAAGAAAACTTATTCAGCACCAAAAATAGAAGACATAAGAATCATCGGCACTGAGATACTGGCCGGAAGCGGAAGCAACGGACTTCAATGGAGACCAAACGAAGGTACTACGCCACCAATAGATGTGGGCGAGGATACAGACCCGGACTTCGACGAAGGCAACATCGGAGCTAAAGACAACAACTCGTCGTGGACCACGGAATGGTAACAACATACTAAATCCCAGCTGTCGGTAACCCGCAAACGATGCACACTCTCATTATCAGCGTGCATCGTTTTTTATGTTTGCACATCCGCCGGCTTCATAATGAGAAAAAGAGTTTCTGAAATAAAACCTACACCATATGTTCATTATTAATAATATCACATCATAACAACGGTTTAAAAACAGATCTTTCCTATAAAAACAGATAAGGAACATCTCTTGATTCCCGCAATGCTTCAAAGACATTGCTACACATTATTTATCACGCATGACAAACCTCACCGCAAGAATTTATATAAGGGAATGAAAGACAAAGTAATTACACCGATTGTTATTATATGAGCATAAAAAAAGCCCTTTTGCTCTGCCCCGAAAGGCTTACGCAAAAGGACTTATATCTGTTTTACCGGTCTTCCCGATTGTTATTAGTCGAGCTGAGCCAGCTTGCCGTCAGATCCGAGAACCTCTTTGATCTTGTGCTCGTAGAGCTGGATCATGAGGTCACGAGCCGGTCCGCAGTACTTACGCGGGTCGAACTCACCCGGTTTCTCAGCGAATACCTTACGTACAGCTGCTGTGAAGGCCAGACGAGAGTCAGAGTCGATGTTGATCTTGCAAACAGCGCTCTTGGCTGCCTTGCGGAGCTGCTCCTCAGGAATACCAACTGCGTCAGGCAGCTTGCCACCATACTGGTTGATCATATCAACATATTCCTGTGGAACTGAAGAAGATCCGTGGAGTACGATTGGGAATCCCGGCAGTTTCTCCATGATAGCGTCGAGAACATCGAATGCCAATGGAGGAGGAACCAGACGACCGGTCTTCGGGTCGCGTGTGCACTGCTCCGGTTTGAACTTATAAGCACCGTGGCTTGTACCTATTGAGATGGCAAGTGAGTCAACACCAGTCTTTGTTACGAAGTCGATGACTTCTTCCGGTTTTGTATAGTGAGATTCCTCAGAAGCAACCTCATCCTCAACACCGGCCAGAACGCCGAGCTCGCCTTCAACTGTTACGTCGAACTGATGAGCATAGTCAACAACCTTCTTTGTCAGTGCTACGTTCTCATCGTATGGAAGTGATGAACCGTCGATCATTACTGAAGAGAAGCCCATGTCAACGCAACTCTTGCAAAGCTCGAAGCTGTCACCGTGGTCGAGGTGCAGAACGATCTCAGGATGCTTGCATCCGAGTTCCTTTGCATACTCAACAGCACCCTGAGCCATGTAGCGCAGAAGTGTCTGGTTTGCGTAGTTGCGCGCACCTTTGGAAACCTGAAGGATAACCGGAGACTTCAGTTCAGAAGAAGCCTTGATAATAGCCTGCAGCTGCTCCATGTTGTTGAAGTTGAAAGCAGGAATAGCATAACCTCCATTAATGGCTCTCTTGAACATCTCACGTGTGTTCACCAAGCCTAAATCTTTGTAGTTTACCATAATTATTAAAATTTACTTAAAACGTTTCGTTTTATCTATCTAACTGATTGCAAAGTTAGTATTTTAATTTGGCAACACAAAGTGATACAACATTTTTTTAATGTTTCATTACTTTTGTATATGCAGCAAAAACAAAATGAAGTTCATTTTTACTAATTAATGATAAAAAAACAAGACATTTGGACCACCGTAAAGCCTTTAATAATTAACTTTGCGGGCTATGGAATGTTTTTCCAATGGCAGCGGCGACTGCCTGTTATACCTGATTATTACAAATTATAAACCCATAATAATTAAAAACACGACAAAATGAAACAGACAAACGTTAGACCCGCAAACGGGAAACTCGGAATCATGGTCGTAGGATGCGGTGCCGTGGCAACGACATTCATGACCGGTGTACTCATGACACGCATAGGACTGACCAAGCCCATCGGGTCTATGACTCAATACGACAAGATTCGCGTAGGCAAAGGAAGCGAGAAGCAATATCTGCACTACGCCGACATCGTGCCACTGGCCAAACTCGACGATATAGTCTTCGGAACATGGGATGTGTATCCTCAGAACGCCTACCAGGCAGCCATGTATGCCGAGGTTCTGAAGGAAAAGGACATCGAACCCGTGCGCGACGAGCTGGAGAAAATCGTCCCGATGAAGGCTGCTTTCGACAAGAACTACGCCAAACGTCTCGACGGCGACAACGTGAAAGACTGCAAGACACGCTGGGAGATGACCGAGGCGCTGCGTCAGGACATACGCGAGTTCAAGGAGAAGAACGCGTGCGAGCGCATCGTTGTCATCTGGGCGGCTTCCACTGAGATATATGTGCCTTACTGCGAAGAGGTGCACGGCACTCTCGCTGCGCTCGAAAAGGCAATGAAAGACGACGACCGTGAGCACGTGGCTCCGTCTATGTGCTATGCATATGCGGCTCTGGCAGAGGGTGCCCCGTTCATAATGGGCGCGCCGAACACAACAGTTGACATACCGGCAATGTGGGAAATGGCTGAACAGACCAAGATGCCTATCGCCGGAAAGGACTTCAAGACCGGACAGACTCTCGTGAAGAGCGGATTCGCTCCAATCATCGGCACACGATGCCTCGGGCTGAGCGGATGGTTCTCCACCAACATTCTCGGCAACCGCGACGGCCTCGTGCTCGACGAACCGGCCAACTTCCACACCAAGGAAGTGAGCAAACTGTCAACTCTCGAGACAATCCTCAAACCGGAGGAACAGCCGGATCTCTACACCAACTATTATCACAAGGTGCGCATAAACTACTATCCTCCACGCAACGACAATAAGGAAGGATGGGACAACATCGACATTTTCGGATGGATGGGTTACCCCATGCAGATAAAGATAAACTTCCTCTGCCGCGACTCCATCCTCGCTGCTCCACTGCTTCTCGACCTGTGTCTGCTCAGCGACCTCGCTGCACGCGCCGGAAGATACGGCATACAGCGCTTCCTCAGTTTCTTCCTCAAGAGTCCGATGCACGACTTCACCAAAGGCGAAGAGGCTGTGAACAACCTTTATCAGCAATACACAATGCTGAAGAACGCCATACGCGAAATGGGCGGATATGAGGCTGACGAGGAAATAGACTGATATTTTCTGACATATCAGCACAATAACGGCCATTGCCGATGATTTATAGACTCCTGCGACATTCCATCGCAGGAGTCTTCTTTTTCATAAGTATATCACATCAAACCAACTTTATTTACAAAGCCAAGCCTATTGGAAAGAAAAAAAGTTGTAACTTTGTCTGTGTCATTATAATTATTCCGACCGTCCATTCTTATACAGGCGGCAAGAGCAATGGCGCTTATACGTTCAACAACAAAAACTTATCTATTATGAATATCAGAAGTATTCTGCTATCATGTGCCCTTATACTGGCGATGCTTCCGGCAATAGCACAAAACGACAAGCCGCAGACTTACATCTGCGAAAATCCGTACACTGTGGAGAAAATCACTCCGCCTAAAGGCAAGAAGGTGAAAAATGTCATACTGATGATAGGCGACGGCATGAGCCTTATGCACGTATATTCAGCATGGACAGCCAACCACGGCCGGCTGTGGCTGGAAAACGCGCAATACACCGGACTGTCGAAAACCTACTGCACGGACAAGCTCATCACCGACTCAGGAGCCGGCGGCACCGCGCTTGCCACCGGACACAAGACCAAATACCACTCTGTGGGAGTAGATCCGGACGGCAAACCGCTCACCACCCTGTGCGATGTGGCAAAGTCGCTCGGCAAGGATGCGGGCATAGCCGTGACGTGCCGCCTATGGGATGCCACGCCTGCCGACTTCTGCTGTCACAACTCCGACCGCGACAACGAGCAGGAAATCATAGCCGACTATGTTGACTGCGGCATCGACTATGCGTTCGGCGGCGGCGCAAAATACTTCACCAACCGCAAGGACGGCCGCAACATCTTCGACGAACTGAAGCAGAAAGGCTACCACATATCGCGCTCTTGGGACGACCTTTCGGCATGGAACAAAGGCAAGGTGTTCGCCGTTCCCTACGACGTGGACACTCCCCTGCCCGACGAGCGCGGTGACCTTCTGGCACGCGCATCGCTCAAAGGCATGTCGCTCATGAACCAGAACAAGAAGGGTTTCTTCATGATGATTGAGGGCTCGCAGCTCGACGACTACGGACACTTCAACCAGCTGGACATGCTGATGAAGGAAACACTCGACTTCGACCGCACCGTCGGCCGGGTGATGAAGTGGGCGGCGCAGGACGGCGAGACGCTTGTCGTGGTGACAGCCGACCATGAGACGGGCGGGCTGACGCTCATCGACGGCGACAAGGACCAGGGAAAGATAACCTGCCGCTTCTCCACCGGCAGCCACTCAGGCGTGATGGTGCCCGTCTATGCATTCGGTCCGGGAGCAGAGAACTTCACCGGCATAATGGAGAACACCGACATTTTCTGGAAGATAAAGGCGCTGATGAAACGCTGATTACGTGTCCACGCACAGACGTATAAGCCTCATCCGGCATCATGCGTCATAAACAACCGACAAATAAAACATCTCATACAAACAACATGATAAGAAAAAGCATAATGGTAATTGCGCTCGCCGCAATCACGACAACGGCCGGCGCACAGAACCTGATATCGTCCGGTTCGCCGCTGTACAAGCTGCCGTACAAGAACACGTACGTCATGCAGACCCTCGTAGCCGAGAACACCTTCCGCACGGCAAAGGTGGAAAAGACCACACCGGGCACGTTCGAACAGGCCCGGAAGGTTCTGCCCGCTCCATATTGGGACGGTCACGACAAGGAGATTGAAATGTATTGGAAAGCATGGCAGATAGGAATAAAGAACATCTGCCAGCCGCTCGACGACTCGGGATTCGTCACAAGCTACATCGCCCCGGCCTACAACGGCAACATATTCATGTGGGACGACGCGTTCATAACCATGTTCTGCCGCTATGGCCGAAACTTCTTCCCGTTCCAGAAAACCCTCGACAACTTCTACGCCAAGCAGCATCCCGACGGCTTCATCTGCCGCGAGATACGCGCCGACGGCTCCGACTGCTTCAGCCGCTACGACCCTACGAGCACCGGACCCAACCTGCTGCCGTGGTCGGAATGGAAATACTACACACAGTTCGGCGACGACAACCGTCTGAACAAGGTGTTCCCCGTGCTCGCCGCCTACTACAAATGGCTGAAGCTCAACCGCACATGGCGCAACGGAACCTACTGGAGCAGCGGATGGGGAACGGGCATGGACAACATGCCGCGCGTGCCCGAAGGCTACAACACCATATACAGCAACGGCCACATGATATGGCTCGACGCCTGCCTCCAGCAGATAATGGTGGCGGACATACTGCTGAAAATGGGCTTCTACCTGGAGCGCTGGCAAGAGATAGAGGAGTTTGAGGACGACATAAAGAAGCTGTCGGAATATATAAACAACAATATGTGGAGCGAGAAGGACCACTTCCTCTACGACCAATATGCCGACAACAGCCTCAGCACCACGCAGGGCATCTATGCCTACTGGGCGCTTCACACCGACGTGCTGCCCAAAGATAGGCTCGACGCACTGGTTAGCCATCTCAATGACACCACCAAGTTCAACCGTCCTCACCGCGTGGCATCGCTCGCAGCCGACAACCCCAAGTACAAGGCCAACGGCCGTTACTGGCGCGGAGGAGTATGGCCTGGCACGAACTACATGGTCATCTCCGGTCTCGTTGACAAAGGCTACCGCCGTCTGGCATACGACATCACCATGAACCATTACAACAACGTGCTGAAGGTATTCGAGAAGACCGGCACGTTCTGGGAATATTACGCACCGGAGAATGCCGAGCCCGGATTCATGGCTCGCAAGGACTTTGTGGGCTGGACGGGCCTGCCGCCAATCGCCGAACTCATTGAATACATCTTCGGAATACGTGCCAACGTGCAGGAAAACAACATAACGCTCGACGTGAACCTGACCGACGGCTACGGCATCGACCGCTATCCTTACGGCGCCGATGGCCTCATCTCGTTCAAGGTGGCGCGCCGCAGCTCTGCCGACGAGAAGCCGAAGGTGACCATAACCACCAACACTCCGTTCACACTCACTCTGATGTGGGGCGACCAAAAGATTGAAAAGGAAATTAAGAAAGGTACTCAGACTGTCTGAAAAGACCATGCGCACACCGCTATCCGCAAGCAGCTGATGACCGGTATGCACTCTGACAAGGATGAAAAATCCACAGTCTGAAAAGCTGCGACACACATACGGCTCCGGTAAGTGTTTCGTTTCACTGACCGGGGCCGTAAACATTTAATACATACCATAAATTTACCCTGTCTTGCATATCACCTAATATCACCGTTTTTGAAGGCAATCCGAAGGACGAATTTACGATTTTTCTTGATTTTATTTTGACAAAATATTTTCGCAAAAGAGATGTAAATGAATGTTAAATCGGGCATATCCGGGGCCATTTCGGGACATACCGGCTTTTGATATACCCCATACCATAGTCCGAAAAAGTTCTTTTCGCTTTCCAATATTGCCCATTTCGCAGTGCGATTAAGCCTATATTGGAGTGCGATATGGTGCTTTTCAGCCCCCAATATGGCCCATTTCGCAAGCCGAAATGGGCCATATTGCAATGCGAAGAAATATCTCTTGAACATAAATGACTGATATTCAATATTTTATAAAAGCCTATTATTTTTCGCGTATTTGCGACAGATGAAGAGTCTGTCCGCAAATACGCGCTTATTTTTCGGGGTATAGTGGGAAACCAAGACCGAAAAATCAAAATACGGTTACAATTTGAAAGCTGCCCATATAGGTTTATTTCCGGCAACCGAAAACAATGATCATCCGTGAGTAATGCCGCACCTCCTTATTAAACACTATACGCGCCGAAATTCCACCACGTCGTCATGTCGATATGAAAAAGCAAAAGCGGAGGCGCGATATATGTCGCGCTTCCGCTCCGTATAATATCTTTCTGCGGAGCACACGCCGCAAACCGCGGCATGGCTTATCCGCCATTAATGCAAATTAATAACCGGTCATTTACCCCTGCGCGCACCAACCGTCAGTCTGAAAGCGTATGCCAGCACGACGGCAAAGCCTATCAGAGGTATTACGAACGGAATGATGGTGTTGGTGTTGTCGGCAACTATGCCCATGAGAAGGAACGCGCAACCGCCCACCGGAGTCATCATGAGTATGGACGAAGCACTCTTTGTCAGTCCGCCGAGACCGCGAAGCGTAAGCGAGAATATGGTGGGGAACATTATCGCCTCGAACATATAGTTGCAGAGCAGAGCCACAAGCGATATGCGACCGAAATCGGCAAGCACGACAATCATGCACACGACAGTTCCCAAGGCACACCAGAACAGCATCTTCTCTGCCGCCACCCTGCTCATGATCCAACTGCCTATGAAGCGGCCGAGCATGAATACGGCAAGCGCGCCGGTGATGACCATCGACGCCTCACGGTCGCCCATCCATCCCTGTCCGGTTACAAAGTTGATGAAATAGCTGTTTATCGATATCTCGGCCACCTCGTAGGCCAACAGCGCGGCGAGTCCGAACACGAACCAATGGTTGCGCCACAGCTTGGCGAGGTTGCCTTTTCCGTCGGAAGAAGTGCTGTCGTCCTCGTGGGCAATCTCCGGCAGCTGCACACGCGAAAAGACTGCCGCGATCAGCAGGACCACCACTCCCATTATGGTGTATGGCACAACCACGTTGCCCTCTGTGCCGCCCTTGCCGAACAGGAACGAACCTACGCCGAACGTGGCAGCCATGCATCCCAGGCCGTTGAACGACTGCGAGAAGTTCAGTCGGCTCGTGGCTGTCTCCTTTGGACCAAGCTCTGTGACGTATGGATTGGCCGACGTCTCAAGGAAGACGAGTCCGCAACCTATCACGAACAGCGCGGCGAGAAAGGCGTGGAACGTGCCTGCCGCCGAACACGGAATGAAAAGCAGCGAGCCGAGTCCGAAAATAATCAGACCGGTGATGACTCCCCTGCGATAGCCGAAACGGTTGATGAACAGTCCGGCAGGTATAGCCATGATGAAATATCCGAGATAGGTCGTAACCTGAATGAGCGCCGACTGGGCGATGTTGATGTCAAGCTCATTCTGAAAATGTTTGTTCAGCACATCGAGGATGGCTCTCGCAAAACCCCACATGAAGAACAGTGAGGTGATCAGCACGAACGGCACAAGATAGCGTCTGCTGCTTAATGATGTTTTCTTTGTTTTCATTTCTGTTTTTTATTGGCATCTTGTCCGGAGCCACACTCTTCCATAGAATGTCCTGACGTTCAGTCCGCCGTTATCTGTTTATTTTTCTTTTTTGTCTTTAATGTTCAGCAACCGCATGTTATCCAACACCGTCCGTTGCGCCGTCTGCTGCAATGTCTCGGCCTGAGACACGGGCAGTCCGCGAGTGACGTCGGTCTGATAAGGACGCTGCCATATTGTGGTGAATATCACGTTGGCGGCAAGATAGCTGCCCACCGGCGACGGATGGAAACAGTCAGGGGCATAAAGCACGTATTCGGGATGCTCACGTCTCACCGTCTGCCACGCCATGCCGACGGGCGCACACCACGCGTCGTTGTCGTGGGCCATCTCGAGATAGGATGTCTTGAGACGTTCCTGCATGGTCTGATAGTCGTCGTCAAGGGCGTAGTCGTTCTTGTAGACATTGCCGTACTTGTGTCCCCAGGTCATGTAGAACATCACCTTGGCGTCAGGCGAATACTTCACCGCCAGACTGTCTATCGTCCGTGCGTAAGGATATACCGTGCGTGCGACGGTGCGTGTGTCGGCCGCCGGACCGGCACTGAACTCCTGTATTATCACGTAATCCCATCCTCCGTGCTTCAACAGTTCGTGCAGACGCGGATTGCGGAGATGTCCCGACAGGTGCTCTCCACCTTTGAGCACGGTCGTCATGCTCAGTTTCATGCCCTGCGATGCCGCAATGTCGCGGACAATCGACGGCAGATCGTTGAAGAACGTGTAGCTGTTGCCTATCCACAACATGCGCAGAGAGTCTGTCTCTTCGGCGCCGGACGTCAGCGGCAGGAGCAACATCACCGCCACGGCCAGTATCTGTCTGAATCTTATCATATACGTTTTCGGTTACAGTAATGCGGACGTATGTCAGTCTTCATGGGCTTTCCGCATGGTTTCTTGTGCAAAGGTATGTATTTAATTCCATATTGACGTAATATATTTGACACAATGTTGGAAGATAAGGAAAGTTTGATTAAATTTGCAATGAAAGTATCATTATTAACCGACACATCACCTTAAATATTAATAAAATGCCCGCATACGCTCCATTCGCCCGTCCGCTATATGTCATGCTTAAACCGGCGAGCTCACTATGCAACCTTAATTGCGAATATTGTTATTATACCGAGAAGAGCGACATGTACCGTGCCCAAGGTGCAGGAAGCCGCATGACGCTGAGCGACGAGCTGCTCGAGAAGTTCACACGTCAGTACATCGAGGCACAGACTCAGCCGCAGGTGCTCTTCTCCTGGCACGGAGGCGAACCGCTGATGCGGCCCATATCGTTCTACGAAAAGGCACTGCGCCTGCAACGTCAATATGCCCACGACCACATGATAGACAACTGTCTGCAGACCAACGGCACGCTGCTCACCGACGAATGGTGCGAGTTTTTCAGACGCAACAACTTTCTGATAGGCATATCCATCGACGGACCCAAGGAGTTTCACGACGAATATCGCCGCACGCGGGGCGGAGGTCCGTCGTTCGACAAGGTGATGCGCGGCATACGGCTACTGAACAAGCACGGCGTGGAATGGAACGCGATGGCTGTGGTAAACGACTTCAACGCCGACTATCCGCTCGAGTTCTACAACTTCTTCAAGTCGATAGGCGCACGCTACATACAGTTCGCGCCGATAATAGAGCGTATTCTCCCACACGCTGACGGTCGACATCTGGCGTCGCCGGCCGACAACAGTGCTGAAGAAAAGTTGGCGTCTTTCTCCGTCACTCCAGAACAGTACGGACGCTTCGTGTGCGACATTTTCGACGAATGGGTGCGCAACGACGTGGGACAGACGTTCGTACAGCTGTTCGACTCGACCCTTGCGCTGTGGACAGGTCAGCAACCCGGCGTGTGCGCCCTGGCCGACTCGTGCGGCCATGCGGCCGTAATGGAGTTCAACGGCGATGTATATTCGTGCGACCATTTCGTTTTTCCGGAATATAAACTCGGCAACATCCACACCGATACACTCACATCCATGATGTACAGCCGCCGTCAGCAGGAGTTCGGCGAGGCCAAAAGAGCAAGTCTGCCGCGCCAGTGCCGTGAGTGCGGATGGCTGAAAGTGTGCAACGGCGGATGCCCCAAGGACCGCTTTCTCACCACAGCCGACGGCGAGTCGGGCCTCAACTACATGTGCTCCGCCTACCGCCGCTACTTCGAACACACGGCTCCCTACATGGATTTCATGCGCAACGAACTGCTCAACCGGCGTCCGCCGGCAAACGTCATGCAGTGGGTGAGAAGTCAGGACAAATGAGACATACAACTCACTCTGTATATATGAGTTATGTGTTATTATGCCTCAACCCGAAAAAGACATTTGTTCTATAAGTCAAGCTGATAAAAACGTCGTAATGAAAAGATATATTGACAATTACGGACAAATGGGTTAAAAAACATAAAATATACAAGAAAATCACATAAAAAACTTGCAAATGTAATAAGAGTTACATATCTTTGCAGCGTTTTTCATGGTATTAGATTTAAGGTTAACAAAGGTTTTGGGACTCAGCGGAGTCCTTTTTTTATGCCCGTATGTCTGATGTCACAAATCAAAAGCCACGTTTCCGACTGATAATCAATATATTATACAGCAGTACACGACACTCGACAAGCATCGCTATTCCGCAGTCTCATCCACTCACAACGGCGTTTTCACGGCCTCATACAGACACGTTCAATCACTACTCTGTTAAAAAATCGCTTTTATTACTATTAAAACGAAAAGGCGACCGATATGTTTCTTTTTAGTTGTAACTTTGTCATCGTATGCCGGAGCCGGCTGTTTGAAAAAGCCATATTCAGATACTCTGACAATACATCAAAGCAAAGTTACTTTTATTATAATTATTGACACACACTGTTTACTGATTACTGATGGACAACCGTAAGGATTATTACACCCGTCACCGCGACCACCTGGCGGTGCAGATAGCCATGTTGAAACACCGCAACCGCGGTTTTATATTAGGTGAAATCATAACTTTCATAGCCGTCATAGCCTTCGTGGCAGCTTATACCGCCGTCGATAGTGGAATGTGGACGCTGTTTGTGGCGGCCGTCATGCTGGTATTGTATGTGGTGATAAGGCGTTTCGACGTGATAAACTCGCGTCGAATAGAATGGCTGGAGGCATTGCACGGAGTACATGTACGTGAGTTACGCTATCTTTCGGGCGACTACAAATGCTTCGACGACGGCGCAAGATATGCCGACCCGTCGCATCCGTTCACCTTCGACATGGACGTGTTCGGACGCGAATCGCTATATAACCGCGTGTGCCGCACACTCACCACAGGAGGCAGCGACTGCCTTGCACGCAGTCTGTCGGGCGATCCTTTCGACGGAAAACCCATCAACCGACAACTCATAGACGAACGACGCGAGGCAATAGACGAACTGGCCGGAATGCCGGAATGGCGCATAAGATATCTCGCTTCGGGCGCAACCGAGCCGATAGATACCGATGCCATCGTCGCATCATTGCAGTCGGTGCGCACCATGAACATATCACGCGCTCCACTGTCAGTGCCGGTCTTCACTCTGGCAATGGTATCCTTGATTGGCTTCTACGTCAGCATACTGCTGTCGGTGTTCGGTTTGTTGCCTTCCAGTGTGCCGTCATTGTGGGGCGTATTGCAGTTTTTCACAGTGCTGATGCTGTGCTCCGGTCCGCTAAGAAAGATAAGTAAAGAAGTGGACAATCTGCAGAACCGTATGAAACATTACGTAAATATAATACGCCATGCCGACAGCCTGCGCAACAGTGAACAGTCTTCGGACGAAAGCAAAAGTTCATTATTACAATCGGCAGAACTGCAACGACTTGTCAGCCAACTCGACGGGGCAATCTATTCATTCCATGAAACGGAGCAGATATTAAAAGCTTTGGATCGTCGTGGCAACATTCTCGGCCTCATCATATTCGACATGTTCCTCCTCAACGACTATTTCCTCCTTCGCCGTTTCCTCAAATGGCAGGGAAAATATCTCGACAGCATCGGTACGTGGGTGGACGCTATGAACCGCATCGATGCGCTTGTGTCGATGGCGACATTCCGATATAACGAACCGGAAGCCGGCAGCGCAGTCATTGCCGACGGCGACGAAGTGATTTACGAAGCCCGCGGACTCTATCATCCTTTCCTCGGACGCAAGGCTGTGAAGAACGATTTCAACATAGTGAACGGCAACTACTACATTGTTACCGGCGCCAACATGGCCGGCAAGAGTACTTTCCTGCGTTCGCTCGGCATAAACTACATACTCGCGATGAACGGCATGCCTGTGTTTGCCGACAGCCTGCGCGTGTCGGTGTTCGCGCTGTTCACCAGCATGCGCACCACCGACGACCTCACCCGAGGCATCAGTTACTTCAACGCAGAACTGCTCCGTCTCCGTCAGCTCATAGACTTCTGCCCTAAGCACAAGAACACATTGATAATACTCGACGAAATACTTAAAGGCACGAACTCGGCCGACAAGCTCAACGGTTCGCGCCTTTTCCTCGAATACATATCCGGCCGAAACGTCACGGGAGTCATCGCCACGCACGACCTTGAGCTATCACGCATGGCCGACGAACACGCCGGACGCTTCCACAACTATTGCTTCGAGATTGAGCTGGGCACCGACGTGACCTACAGCTACAAGATAACTCCGGGCGTGGCACGCAACCAGAACGCGACGTTCCTGCTAAAAGAACTGCTCGCCGGAAAGAAGTTCGGACACCAATAAACCAGAAAACGCCACTGCGAACACCGGCAACCACACTGCCGAAACACACAATAAAACATATGCGCCGCCTCAAATTCACACATAAAAGAATTGAGACGACGCATCATTTTTATTATTAAAAATAAAGCACATTTTCATTATAAATCTGCGGAAAGTTTATTTCCGCAAACCTTGTCCATAAACAATAAAGGGACTCCGCCGAGCCCCTGCCTTTGTTAAACTTAAATCTAATACCATGAAAAACGCTGCAAATTTAATCATCTGTTCAGTCACCGTCAAACAGTAACGCGATAATTATTGCATATTATTCATTTTATTGACTTATATCAAACATATTGTCAGTCATTAACATCAATTCAAACCATTATGTCAGAATCAGGCAATAAAACCACACCATTTTGCTTCTTTCCGTCCATCATTATCTTCAATGGAGCGTCAAATCTCACATGACGCACGAAGCGAGTCTCCTCAACGGCCGGCATCGCATCGAGAATATCCTTGCGGAAAAGACCGTTTCCGGAGTTGGCATCGATAGTGAAATAACCCACACCGAAGCTCGTGAGATTCTGGAAGAAGTGGGTTCCCTGACTCGGTTCGACCCGATAGTTCTTCAACGCCACCTCAACGATGAGACGCGAAGCACAGATGTGCGGCCACTTCACCGGTATGCCGAGCCACGAATCACTCGATCCCCAGCGTCCGGGACCAACCAATATATAGTTGTGTCCGTCGGCAAGGAACTTGCGGTTGATGCGTTCCACGTCGTCGGCAATGGCAGGATTGTTCATCGCACTGAAGTCGTCGCCGGTCTTGACATACACCACATCAACGACGTCCTCGCTGATTCCGTGGCCAAGCGAGTTCGACGAGCGCAGCAGACACTTGTCGTCAGGTATGGCAGCCAAGTCTTCGTCGAGCACCTGTTTGGCATCGACAATCGGTCGTATCTGCAAAAGATATAATTCTCCCGTGCGGTCTTCGTTAAGATTGCAGGCAAACTCTATCTCCACCGGACGCCTCATGCTCTCCGCACCATACTTCATAGACATCTGCAGAAGCTCCGGAAGAGGGAACACTCCCTGCTGCAACACTCCGCAGAACGATATTATCTTGCGCCCACCTTCGTATATTCCGTCGCGTATCACCTGGTCGTAAGGATCATAAGTAGAAGCAATGAAGTTGAGCGATTTGTCCTTGTCGGCCTCCTTAACCTTCAGTTTCAGGATATTGAAACCGTCGTCCACCTTGAAGTCATTGCCCACAAGTGCCGTGTCGAGTGCGTAAAACTGTGTCTGCGTCTCGCGCAAAGCCGTCTCCATCTCACTCGTCTGCAACACCTGATTGGGATGATATGGCGACACACGTAGCGTCTGTCCGCCGTCAACAATATATTTTCCGAGTCCCAAAGCAAGCGAAGCAATGCCGTCCTCCGCCTTCTCATCGCCTATGGGATAATAGTTGAGCGAGCGCAGCACTCCACTGAAGTTGGGATAATAACGGTTGTCATACTGCTTGCCGACAACCTCCTGTAGTATCACCGCCATCTTCTCCTGGTCTATCACATTGCTCGTCGCCTTCATGTAAGCCTTTGAATCGCGATAATATACCGAGGCATAAACACCCTTTATCGCGCACGCCAACATCTCGAGCATGGCATATTTGTCCGTCACATAAGGTATCATGTAGGTGGAATATATTCCGGCGAACGGCTGATAGTGAGCGTCTTCAAGGAGCGAGCTCGACCTAATGGCGATAGGACATTTCACCGCATCGAAGAAGATGAAGAAGTCGTCTATGAGCGAGTCGGGCAACTTCGCGCGCAGGAAATGACGCAGTATGTCCTCGTCGGAAGCATCGCTCAAGGCTATCTGATAGAGGTTGTTCTGCTCCATGAACTGGTCGAAGATGTCGGTACACAGCACCACTGTCTTCGGAATACTGACCTTAGCACCCGCAAACTTGTTGAAGTCGGGATGTGTCTTCACGATATTGTCGAGGAACGCCAGGCCACGTCCCTTGCCTCCGAGCGAGCCTTCACCTATGCGTGCGAAGTGTGAATAGGAGTCGAACTTCATACGGTCGAACACGGCAACCACACCTATATTCTTCATATGACGGTATTGCACGATGGCATCGAAGATAATCTTGCGGTGGGCATCTACGTTCTTCAGCTTGTGCCACGTCACTTTCTTGAGAAACGCCGACACGGGGAATATGGCGCGCGCCGACAGCCAACGGCTCATGTGATTGCGCGAGATGTGATAGAGCATCGAGTCGTTCGGTATCTTGAAGATGTTGTCCTGCAACTCCTTCAGACTGCGCACGCGCATTATCTCGGCGTGAGTCTTCGGGTCACGGAATATGAAGTCACCGAAACCCATGTGTTCCTCGAGTATGTGACGCAGGTCTATGCTCGCCGTCTTGGAATCCTTGTCCACGAACTTAAAGCCTTCAGCCAGCGCCCTCTCGCGGTTCTCGCTCTCCGAACTCTCTATTATCAGCGGCACATACTCGTCAACCGAACGAATGTGACGCAGCAGTTTCAGTCCGGCATCAGGGTCTTTCTCGCCCCCGACAGGGAATCTCACGTCGCTTATCACGCCGAGTGTGCTTGCCGAATACTTGTCGTATATCTCCATTGCCTCCTCGTATGTGCGGGCGAGCACCACCTTTGGACGCCCTCTCATGCGCAGTGTCGCGGCATGACGGTTGAGCGCCTCGGTGGAGAAACTCTTGCTCTGCATGAGCACATAGCTGTAGAGATAAGGCAGAATAGAACTGTAATAGCGTATACCATCCTCCACAAGAAGTATCATCTGCACCCCACCCTCACGTATGTCGTGGTCGAGATTCATCTTGTCCTCGATGAGCTTTATTATCGAGAGAATGAGGTTTGTGTTGCCGAGCCAGCAGAACACATAGTCGAAAATGGAGAGATCCTCATCCTGCATGCGCCGTGTGATGCCGTGTGAGAACGGTGTCAGCACGACGCAATGGATGTCGGGGAACACGGCTTTTATGTCGCGCGCCACCGAGAAAGCGTCGTTGTCGGCGTTGCCAGGCATACAGATGACAAGGTCGATGTTCATCGTCTTCAGCACCTTATATGCCTCCTCGGTAGTACTCACCTGCGTGAATGTAGGCGGATAGCGCAGGCCCAGTTCCATATACTCATTGTATATCTTCTCCTCTATGCGCCCGTCGTCCTCGAGCATGAAGGCGTCGTAGGGGTTGGCCACGATCAGCACGTTGTAGATACGGCGCAACATGAGATTCATGAATGTCACGTCCTTCAGATAGAAACGGCTGAACTCCTGCGGGATGGTGTTCTCTTCCATAATCAGAAAGATTTTGATGTTATCTTATGAAGTTTGTTTTCACAGTCGGTTCGACGGCCGGTTCAGGCACACCTGCGGCGCGTCCTGCCTCGATGCTCTTCAACAGCCAAGCCATGTTCTGTGCCAGACGGCGCATGGTCTGCAGACCCTCTGCATCCTGGAGCACCTCTTCAGGCGTGTTGCCGTGCACCTGATTCCAGTACTGACTGGTCACGATGGGCATGTTGCAGATGCCGAAGAACTTGTTTATGTCGTCCCATCCGGCTGACGCTCCACCCCTGCGGCAGCTCACGACACATGCCGCCGGCTTGTTGGCATAGAGCGATGACTTGCCGTAGAAGGCCCTGTCGAGAAACGACTTGAGCTGTCCGCTAACGCCTGCATAATAAATAGGCGATCCGAAAACGAAGGCGTCGGCCTCGGCAGCCTTATCGAGGAAGGCGTTGAGTGTGTCGTCGTCATACCAGCACTTACCCGTACCGATGCACTTGCCACAGGCAATGCAGTTTGCCACGGGCTTTGCTCCGATCCAGAAATGTTCTGTCTCAATGCCACATTTTTCCAGTTCACGTGCCACTTCGTCGAGCGCAGTGTATGTGCAGCCATGATGATGCGGACTGCCGTTTACTAATATTACTTTCATACTATAAAATTGTTTTTATGTTGGTTTTAACGTTATGATGTCATTTTATCACCACCTTGCGGCCGTTGCGTATGTATATGCCGCGTGTGGGATGGTCCACTCTGATGCCCTGCAGATTGTAGTAGTGGTTGTCCTCCACTGTCTGCGGCGCGCTCAGTCCGTCTATTCCGCTCGTCGTGTCATCGCCGAACAGACTCTTCCAGTCGAACACACGGTAGAAGAACGGACGGTAATAATCGGCGCTGCCGGGGTCGTTGAAGTTCTTCCAGAAGTCGTCCGGATCGCTGTTGGTGGTGAACACGAGTTCGCCCGCACGCGAAAGCGCCGGATGAAGGTTCACCATGTAGAGCCAGTGATAGGCCGTAGGACCCAGCTTGTCGAGCTGTCCGGGCAGCACGAAGAGCAGACGTTTCTCGCCGAACGGACCATAAGGCGACTTGCTGCGATAGATGTAAACCTCGCGGGCGAAGTATGGTCCCTGCGCCGTCATATAGTAATAGTCGCCGTCCTTGAACACCCACGGCATGCTGCAAGCATAATTATTCTCCATTATCTGCGAGCGTTCCATCTGCTCGGCTGTGGGATATTCGTCCTGCCATACGAAGTCGGAGCCTTCCTCCGGGCGCACGTAGTACTGCCACTTGCTGTAAAGGTCGTGTGTGGCAGTGCGTGCCACGAGCACTCCGTAGCCGTTGGTGCCGTAGAGATAGGTGTGACCGTCGTCGGCCTCGCATAGCGTCGAGCCGTAGGAAACGGCGTTGTCGTTTATCTGGTGAGTCACTTTCTCGCGGTAGAGATAGTTGCCCTTCTTCGGCAGATAGTCGGGAATGTCGTCCAGATAGTAACCTTCGGGTATGGTGCCGTCAAGTCTGTATGTAGCAAGACTCGTGCCAAGAGCGCGCAGTTCCTTCGACGCTGTTCCCATCCACATCATCTGCAGCTTGCCGTCATAGATGGTTCCGTCGCCCGACCAGTAAACGCGGTCCTGGTCGATGTCGCCCGCCAGTATCTCGTCAACCGTCTTCTCGCCGTCCGGATGGCGCAGATGCGTACGGCTGTGGAAGTAGCGTTCGGCCGAAGGGTCGGTCCAGTTGACATAGTCGGCCAGCCAGATGAGGTCATCCTCTGTCTCGCCCAGCACACCGTCGGTGGCTTTCTGGAGCATCACACTGTTGCGTGGGAAGTTGCAGTCGCCGCGTGAACGGTCGGCAGCATTCACCCTTCCGTAGAAACTGTCGTTGAAAGTCCAGAACACACTGCCGTCGGGCAGGCCCACGGTTAGTACACCGTCGCCGCCGTTCCATCCACGGGTGCGGGTGAACAGCTTGTTGTATTTCCAGTCCTTATAGGCCACTGCAGCTCCCGAACGTGTGGCGTCGGGCATCAGCTCAAGATCCCATTCGGGTTTTATGTCGGGACCTACAGTCGGATTGTCTGTCGAACCGTCGGGACGCGTCACGGTGATGTGAGTGTCGGCGAAGGTCACGTTGCTTATGTTGTCGCCCGTAAATGTGGCTATGCGCGTGTGGTTGCCGCGCTCCTCTCCGCCTATGTCGTCGGCCTTGTCCTGAGAAGCGTGCCCGGCCACGTAGTCGAGATAGAATGTACCTGTCTTGTCGTTGGTGCGTATGGAGAACTCGGCGTATATGCTGTCAATCTCCACTTCGGGTGTCGTTGTGTTGAAAAGACTTTTGAAGTCGCGGTCGGTCATGAATCCGAGCCAAGTGTATCCGGCTTTAGGATAGCACTCGTTGAGCAACACCGTGTATTTGTCGTTGGGCACAAGACGGCGCGTTATCACGTTTTTATATTCGTCGTCGCCTACGTCGGTCGTAGGTTTGGGCACCTGTGTCATCACAAGATCACCGTCGGCCTGCCACCCCTCGGGCACACATATGCCGAACAGCCCGTAAACATGCAGCACTGATTCGTTTTCGCTCGTACCGCTGCGCTTCACAACTACCTTGCCCTTGAACACGCTGTTGGTCACAGCCTCATGCGGCTGTTCTATAAGCGTGAACTTATAGCACGACACGGTTATGAGTGACGCCAGGAACGTAAGTAGAAGTAATTTCAGTTTCATAGTTTTCGGTTATATGTTATGTTATAAATTGTGACGTAGTTATATAATATATGACTGCATGGCTGCGACAGAAGATACTGCACTGAAGGTGCGGTGAAACGACTGTAAGGCAGTATATGTCTTTTCCTGAGCCGATACCCATTTTTCTACAAAAATAGAGCCAACGAGCGGAAAGAGGACTTGTTCTCAGTTTCCCGAGTGCAGCCTATTTTCTACAAAGATAGCGCAAGGCGAGTGCAGCGACATGAGGGGGAAACGAAGTTTTAGCTATCTTGGCACTGCCGAGCCGCAGCCTATTTTCTACAAAGATAGCTAAAGATAATCTCAATGACAAATGATAGATAAAGTTTTTTCAGATTCCACGTATGCTGCATTTATTCGGCACCTTTATAAAAAACATGACAAAAACTCAAAATATTGGCAATAAAACATCCGGAATGTCAGAATATTTAATTATTTTTACCTCCGATAAAAAATGTTTCACCAATCAAGTATATATGAAAAAGTTTTACGCTTTGGCAGTTTTTACACTATGTGCATTGTCGGCTAATGCACAAGAGAAAACCATGCGTGTGCAGAATACCGACGGCACGTACACCCTTACGAGGGTTGCTGAAATAAGCAGGATATCCTTCCTCAGCGTTGCAGACCGTGGCAAAGCCATGATTGTGAGCACCGTTGATTCCGACCCTGTAACAGTGCTTTTCGAGGCACAACCAGAGGTAACCGTATCGGAAGGCAGCCTTATTATTTCGTCAAAATCCACCGACACACCGGTAAGAATAGAAATCAATGACATATCCGAAATCCGGTTCGGAAAAGACATTTCTATGTCTGTTCCTGTAGCAACCGCCGATATCGTATGTGTGCTTCAAGGGGGTTCAGCTATCTTCAAAGGCATAACAGATGGCATGAAAGTCAACGTATGTACCATTGACGGCCGAAGCGTGCCCGTTCCAGACTGCACAGGTGGCGAACTGCGACTCAGCCGTTCTAATCTCGGCACAGGCATATTCATAGTACGCATAGGCACATTCACTTCAAAAATTACACTCTGACACTTGGTGCCGTAAGACAATTCACACCATTTTATTTTATTTAACAATTCCTAAAACATATCAGACATGAGAAATATATTAGTGCTTGCTACTGTCACATTGGGAACATTAAGCCTCAACGCTCAGAATACAACAATGTTCGTGCACACCACCGACGGCAACGTCACTTCTACCGATATAGCCAAGGTTGACAAGATAACCTTTACCGATGCGGAATACGATCTCAATGCCGACAAAGACAGAATACTTGAGTATAATGAGTTGAACTGGCCGGAAGACCGTCTGCTGCCATTGTTCCTTCCACCCGCTTCCATCGTCAGGGCATTTGACATGAATGAAGCCAAACTCAACGAACAGGAACGTGTGATGTTCTGTGTCATGCAAGGCATCATCAACCGCACACGTCCACGCATTCTTCTATACAACCACAACGAGGAACCTAAAGCCACATGGCCCGGTGCACACAATCTGCGCATTGCAACTGTCAACACAAACAAACCTTACCAGTTCGTAAAGCGCTATGAAAACGAAATAAAAGGACTTGTACTCTATAGCACTGAAAAAAGCGAGCATTATGCCAATGTGGCTGCCACAGTGGCAGGTCTCGAAAGACTGCTCCCCGTAACTGCCGAAATACGCCAGAAACTTATCGACAACGGCATGGACTTTCCTGTAGTGAAAGACCTCACGTCTTTAACAATGACAGCTCCGCATGAAATATACAACTACCTATACGAGAACTATTGGGACAGATGCAACCATCGCCTGTTGGTGAGTCTCAGACCCAACATTCCATATGTTCACGACATTGCCGCAGCTGCAGGCTCGGCTGTAGTGTGGCTCGACGCACGCAACGACAAAGAGAAAGATGTGCTTGACAAAATGCTGAGCGACATGACCCCAGGGCGTGACATCGTGCTCGGATGGTATCACGAGGAAAGATCTGGAGTGGGAGAAGCCACAAAATACGGACTATCCACGGTGCCTGCCGACTTCTTTGAAAACACCACTGTCTACACAGCCGTCAATAAGCCTGTATGCATTCCGCCTGTACCGAAAAGACCGAAACTTGAAAACAAGATCTACGCCACGGTATATATCAGCGACGGCGACAACATACAGTATTGCCAGCACGCAATGGCTAAGATTTTTGAACAGAGCGGCAGAGGCAAGATGCCAATGAACTGGACCATAAGCCCGGCTTTGGCTGACTTTGCCCCGCAGATGCTCAACTACTATTACAAGAAAGCTACTGCAAACGATTGTTTCGTATGCGGACCTTCCGGACTGGGCTATGCCATGCCTTACGACGCCCACAACAAACGATGGAACACTTCTACCAAAAGTGATTTCGTGCCTTACGCACGCCTCAGCCAGCGCTATCTTGAGAAATCAGGACTAAGGGTGGTCACCGTATGGGACGAGGTGAACAATTACCAGCGACAAGCCTATGCCGAAGAATGCAGCTATCTATACGGACTCACCATCCAGGATTGGGAACGCCAGACTGGTCGCCTCGGCACCAATATTGAAGCCGGCCGTCTGCCGTTCATACCCAACTATCCGTGTTATGCCAACGGTATAGATGTCATTTCCGACTTCTTCAATCGTGACATAAAAAATTTCGACGGCTCAAAACCCATGTTCGTCTCCGGACAGTGTACAGTGTGGGACGTTGGCCCCGACAAACTTATAGGACTGACCGACAAGCTCGACGCGCTATCTCCTGGCAATGTGGAGATAGTCAGGGCCGACCATTTCTTCAATATGTTCTGCGAGGCCAACCATCTGCCTTTCGATCTCACCATGACAGAAAGCATGCAGGTCACATCGTCGCCTTCCGAAACCGGAGCGGCATTGGCAGCCGACGGCTCTCCATCAGAACCGAACATGTGGGTTTCGTCCACAACCGACGGCAAGGGATGGGTGCAGTGCGATTTTGGCGAGCCTTATCTTATCAGCCGTTATGTGGTGCGACATGCACAAGCCGCAGGCCTCGGCTGTGAACTTAACACCCGCGACTTTATTGTTGAAACTAGTCTCGACGGCAAGACATGGGCTCTTGCCGGAACATATACAAACAATACCGAAGCCGTGACCGACGCTTCATTCGATGCCGTGGAGGCACGCTATGTGAGAGTATCGATAACCGATGCCGGAGCCGACGGTGTGGCACGCATCGGCGATCTGGAGGTATATGGCTCACGCTGACACCGTTAGTCTACAATCCGGAACATAAAAACATGAATCCCTCTTGAGAGTAGGACTGTTCTTATCCAAACCTCAAGAGGGTTCTCATTGACACTGCTTTGTGTGCAATTTATAATTGGAAACAAAATTTCCCGACACAAACCATTGTCTATGAATATACATTCCGCCGTTAATACGCCTGTTGATAACTCAAGAACCGAGACGCCCCACAACCACGTATCATCACATGATAAACATTCCATGCCGCAAAACTGGCAACATGTACAATCATCAGTCAACTGCCATTTTCCATGCTTTTCGCAGCTCACAATAACATTTATTAACGTCCATTTAACGCGATTGTTTCTCAAAACAAAACTTTGCGGCGAAATTCGCGAGTTTTGAGACACTTCGCCCATTCTGTTGTGTATCAACGCATTACGCAAAATGTCCTTACAAAAAAGATATGACTGTCTTCTGAAAGAGCCCATTTCGACTTACGAAAGAGGCTCTTTCGCACCCCGATAAAGCCTTTATCACACTATGAAATGCACCATTTCGCCATGCAATAAAGCCCATTTCGCAAAACAAATTGCACCGAACGCCATCCCCACCCCGCCTTTACGGTTGCGAAAAGCCCTTAATCGGACGCTGCAATCTTCTAAAACGTGAGTCGGAACGGAGAAAAATACGCACCGTATTTAACATTCAAAAAGCACCGTTTCGGGCGGAATATGTTAATAAAATTAAACACGAATATTTCCCGACCGTTGGAAAAACATAGCGCGAACGGACGGACACAACCATGCGCAACCGCATCGGCAAGATGCGCATCGAGGGCGCGACACAATTATGTATGACGCGAAAGAAAAAACACGACCGGCAAAACGGCGGTTTAAAATTAAAACACTATATTTGCCATAACAACCATAAAACATAACCGGACAAGCAATCGTAACACCAACCGCCACGTGGCATGACGGCCCGTAAACGCCTCATGGACACATAAGACTCGACACAGAGTAAAAACACAACCGCATAACCAGAAAACAACCACTATGAAACGACTTACACTGATAATTGTCGCGCTATGCGCATGCATAGGTCTGCACGCGGCCCACTGGAACCCTAAGACAACCGACTGGACAAAAAATCCGAATCCGGAAATCGGCGACTGGGGATTTGACAGGCCGGGCTACCCTAAGGGACTGTACATACACGGCGTGACGGTGAAGAAAGGCAAGAAGGTGACAAACCCGGTGATATACGACAACGATGTGTATGACGACGTGTTCGACGACGAATGGATGTATGCCATGACGGCACTGAAAAGGATGAATCTGGCGGCGCTGATAGTGACGCCCGTGCTGACTGACTTCTGGACATTCTCTCATCCTGACTGGATAAAGACGGCCGAGGAATCGCGCGACTACGCTATGAGAAGCTGCCGCAACACCGACCGCATACCCGGCATAACCATAGGCACCGAGGCGGAAAGCGAAAAGGCGGGAGAGAACAAGCCATCGGAAGGGGCACGGCTGTATGTAAGGCTGATAAACGAACAGTATGAGAAAGACCCCGAACGGCCCGTGATAATAAACATCGGCGGACAGGCGGCCACGCTGGCGTCGGCATACGTCATGGATCCCTCTATAGCGGAGAAATGCATAGTGTATTATACCGACGCGCGCGTATATAACGGTCATTACGAATGGGCGTCACGCTTAGTGTGCGGCAACTTCAGAGTGGTGAGCTGGGGCGACGACAACTGGTGGATAGGTAAATCCTGTCAGAGCGAGTGGAACGTGCTGCCGCGGCCCGACAACTGCGAGGCGAAGGACAACGACGAGAACAGCGGAGAGTGGAGAAAGCTGACCGGTATGAACGTGCCGATGCTGTCGTACATTGTGCATCAGTTCAGAAACCGCAACGAATATTCGGGTGCCGAGAAAAAGGCCGACGGATTCTGCGACGGCACTTTCATGCACGCATGGCTGCCGGACATATTCACCGACGCCGAGATAAGAGAGGTGCGCGGTGGCAAGGTGATGCATGTGACAAAGTTCACCGCAGAGAACGAGAAGGCGGTGAAAGACTTTGCCTGGGGTGTACTGCTCGACAGGAAGGCTTACAAATAGCTATGCGGCATAAGGAAACATGACATCACGCGGCATCACACTTACATATTATTTTTGTACCTTTGTATGTCTTTTGTCTGACCGGACAGCGTTCGGCTGTGCAGGCAACACGGAAGAAGGGACAAAAGAAGAAACGACATGGCACGTGCCGGACATATCCGAAAGGACAAAAAGCGCATGCACGTAGAGCAATATCCAGCGAAATGCGATATATAAAAGATTATCTTAATGAACATAGAGAGATTCATAAACAGACTAAAAAACGCTTTTTACACAGTTGAAAGATTTGAAGCCAGAGCAGAAAGAAGGGTTTCATATATAGAAATTGGTATTTCAATAGGAACAGAAAGCAATTTATTAAGCATCATCGGATTCAAAAACATGCTTTCGTTGGGAGCCGTGCCGATTACTGCTATTTTGATTACAGTTTTAGTATCTAATATATTTATTTTGAGCATGATTAATAAAAAAATTCTGACAGGCGAACTTTTTGAGAAGTATAAACCTATTTTCAAAAGGGAATCGTTCATCAGCAAGACACTATGGTCAATATTTGCGTATGCGTTATTAGCTGTAAGCTCTGCATATTTTTTAGTGAGTATTGTGCTTTTCTTCGGTTCATGATACGGTTTCTACGGTTTTCTTTTCAATATTAATAATCGCCATAATATTTTTTTTGGTACATATTAAATGAGTATAGAGAAATTTATAAACCGATTGAAATACGGTTTTTACACCATCGAAAGGATCGAGAACATAGCAGACCAAAGAATTGGTTTAATAACACACGGATTAGTCTGCGGATTGATATGCAATTTACTGAGTATCATCGGACTAAAATATATGATATCACTGGGAGCTGTACCGCTTTGTACTATCATGGTTGCCGCTTTATTTCTTGATCTTTATATTATGTACATAATTGAAAAAAAATATTTTAAAGACGGAATCTTTGAAAAGTATATTCCGATTTTCAAAAAAGAATCGTTCATAAGCAAGATGCTGTGGACAATATCTGCATATGCATTATGGATTGTATTTTTTGCTTATTTTTTAGTGAGTGTTGTGCTTTTCTTCATTTCATAATACAGACAACCCGGACTGCTTATTTTGCTTCACTACCTGCATGAAGTCATAACGACAGCATATATAGAAACGAAGAAAAGGCGTCCGGATAGTTAACAAACATGAAATAAAACCTAAAGCCGCGCAACAGTCTGTAATTATTACAGCGTTTTTTATTAACTTTGTCCGCTGTATTTGGATACAGTGATAACAAACTTATAACAAAAGGACAGAAGTATGAAGAAAAATCTGAAACCGGGCACTCTCTGCGTACAGGCAGGATGGCAACCGAAGAACGGAGAATCGCGCGTGGTGCCGATAGTACAGAGCACTACTTTCAAATATGACGACAGTGACGAGATGGCCATGTTGTTCGACCTGAAGAAGGAAGGCTATTTCTACACCCGACTCCAGAACCCTACCAACGACGCAGTGGCAAAGAAGATTGCGGCACTAGAGGGCGGCGTGGGAGCAATGCTTACATCGAGCGGTCAGGCTGCTAACTTCTACGCCGTGTTCAACATCTGCGGCGCAGGCGACCACCTCGTGGCTTCAAACGAGATATACGGAGGCACGTACAACCTGTTCGGCGTGACTATGAAGAAGCTCGGAATAGAATGTACATTCGTAAATCCGGAGGCAAGCGAGGAGGAAATCCAGGCTGCGTTCCGACCGAACACCAAGCTGCTCTTCGGCGAAACAATATCCAACCCGGGCTGCAAGGTGCTCGACATTGAGAAGTTCGCACGCATAGCTCACAAGAACGGCGTGCCGCTGATTGTGGACAACACATTCGCGACACCTATCAACTGCCGCCCGTTTGAATGGGGATGTGACATCGTGACACACTCTACGACAAAATACATGGACGGCCACGCCACACAGGTGGGCGGATGCGTAGTGGACAGCGGCAACTTCGACTGGGACGCACATGCCGATAAGTATCCCGGACTCTGCACTCCTGACGAGTCTTATCACGGACTGACCTACACCAAGGCGTTCGGAAAGATGGCTTACATGACGAAGCTCGTGGCACAGCTCATGCGCGACCTCGGCTCGACACCGGCACCGATGAACTCGTTCCTGCTGAACCTCGGACTGGAGACCCTGCACCTGCGTATGCCGCAGCACTGCCGCAACGCTCAGCGCGTGGCAGAGTTCCTGAAGAACGACAGCCGTGTGGCTTGGGTTCACTACAGCGGACTGGAGGGCGACGAATTCCACGAACTAGCAAAGAAGTATCTGCCCAACGGTTCGTGCGGAGTGCTGGCCTTCGGACTGAAAGGCGACCAGAAGACTGCCGTGAAGTTCATGGACTCACTGCAGCTGGTAAGCATCGTGACACACGTGGCAGATGCCCGCACCTGCATCCTGCACCCGGCAAGCCACACACACCGCCAACTGTCTGAAGAGCAACTGAGAGAAGCGGGAATAGCTCCTGACCTGATGAGACTGTCGGTTGGCATTGAGGACGCCGACGACATAATAGATGACATCCGTCAGGCATTGGACAAAATAGGATAAAACAGACATCGAGATATGGCGCACTGCGCCGTACTGCAATAAAACTTAAAGACTGCCACTGAAACAAACATCCACAGTGGCAGTCTTA
>ENA-UOJS01000764-UOJS01000764.1-human-gut-metagenome-genome-assembly--contig:-C74-NODE-764-length-31423-cov-8.141641_pt1 | contig 31423 bp, 18 predicted proteins | sample MGYA00242355_ERZ723902 | MGnify/ENA metagenome assembly ERZ723902
CGGAGCGGTGTGCCGCTCAGGTACTCGCCTGCCTGTCCACAGTAGAGCCTCCCCCACCCGGAGGGAAAGGCGAAACGCCTTTCCCGGATCTCAAGTATTCGGCGCCGGCACCTTGCCGGTCGGGTTCCAAGGGCGAAGCGCCTTGGTCGCCAAAGGCGAAATCCCAAAAACTTGCACACGGCGTAAATTTTGTTTTTTTGCATAGATGAACTGAAAAAAATAGTGAAATAAACTTGCAAAATCGCAGAAGATAAAGTATAGTGGTGTTAAAAAATAACATGATCTATTGAACCTGTTTTATATTCAGACTATATTTATGCAGGAATCTGGTTTATTAGCGGCAAATAGTCCAATAGCTCTATGCGTTGAGTGCCGGTGCTTTTCGGAGCAATGGCACATCCGCCGCGAGTTTTCCGGTATGGAATTTTCCATACCGGCTTTGCGCGTATCTTTGCATGAGTTTTGCCGCGTCACGGTCCCGATGATTGCTGGCGAAGCCGTTTCCGTGGCGGTGGACGTCGCCGGGGATGCTTGCCGTTTCATGGGGATGGTGAAAAAAGAGGTACAGACAGTCTGCATTTCAATTGCCTCCCTGTTCCACCGCGTTTCGGGAAATTTCCGGCAATTGTGCTTTCATAGGGAGAACGGGCGGTTCCGCTCTTGGCCGCGGAAATGGACTCCTTGCCGACAGGAGCGCAGACTGCGTCTATGAAACATCTTCATCGGATCGATCAACAATGGAACAGCAAAGAATGCAGGGCCGTTTCCGGGAACGGAAATCGGGCCGGGCATTCTTTGTTGATTTTTTCAGACATAAAATATAACTTCATTCAACTTTTGAAACAAAAGGGAGAACAGAAACATGGCTGTAACATTCGATGAAGCAACCAAGTCTTACACCAATGGCGTCACCACGCTTGAGCTGAAGAACGGCGCTTACGAGATCGGTACGCTTGAACAGCTCAAACTCTTCCGCGATGCGGTCAATGAAGGGAACAGTTTCCAAAGACAGACCGTAAAACTGACTGCCAATATCGATTTGAAAAATGAGGAGTGGACACCGATCGGTACTTCGAAAAATGCTTTTCGGGGGACTTTCGACGGTGATGGGAATACCGTCAGCAATCTTTATATCAATCAGCCTTCCCAAAGCGATGTCGGCTTTTTCGGTTTCACCAGAGACGGAGAGGTTAAAAACCTGATCATTGAAAATGCTGATGTGACAGGTTATCTTGATGTCGGCGCGGTTGCCGGAACTCCCTATACTTCAAAATATACCAATATTACGCTCACCGGCACGGTGAAAGTGGAGGGATTCGCCTATGTCGGCGGCATGTTCGGCAAAAACGCCTATGCCAACTTGACCGGCCTGACGATTGACGCCGTTGCCGGCAGTTATGTGAAGGCGGAATCCGAGAATTACAGGACTTATGTCGGCGGTGTCGTCGGCTTCATGGGGGAAGGCAACATCACCGTCAAAGATGTGACCTCCAACATCAACGTCAGCGGCTCCACCTGCGATGTCGGCGGTATTGCAGGTATCGCCCATTACGGCAACACTTTTATCAATGTGACCTGCTTTGCGCAGGAAGTCGTGCTGGTCAATGCGCTGGATGAGGGAGACCATCTGGAAGTCGGAGGAATTGCCGGAGTTTGGCATAATCAGGCCGGCAATACCGTTCAGATGATCAACTGCAAGGTTGAAAATACCGAGTTGAAATCTTCTCTGAATGGTGTGGAACAGGATGTTTCCGCCAATACCGTCACCGGCAAGGCATACAATGCGGAAAGCGAAACCTCCGGCTCGCTGCTGGTCGGCCAGAATGTCACGATTGACGATGCGACGGGCAAATATACCGGCGGAGAGTTCACCGTGAGCGGTCCCGATGCAGTGGATGTTCTGAATGGGAAACTGGCCGACGGCATGCAGGCTTATCCGGAGAGCGACGGTTCGCTGGTTGTGGATGAGGCGGGATATGTCGCTATCGTCGACGATGTCCGCTATAAAACGCTTGCCGAGGCGCTGGAAGCGGCGCAGGCGGGCGGAACCGTCACGCTGCTGGATGATGTGGCATTGGATGCGACTTTGGAAATCGCCAAGAATGTGACGCTGGAATTGGCGGGATTCACGGTTACCGGCAATGTCATTGTGCAGGGGGATGCCGATGTGACTTTCCGGGGCGGCGTGATGACCGCCGCTTCCGGCAATTCGGTGATTGATGTCAAAGGCAGCGCCGTTCTGAATCTCGACGGCATGACCGTGGATGGCGGGAATGCGCTCAATGTCCGCAGTTCCGTCCATGCGGTTGTGTACGAGTCCGTCGGCGGTCTGCATATCACCGGCTCCGAAATCCTCGGCGGCACGCTGAAGCATGATGAAAACTGCGGGAGTATCGGCACGAACTCCGCGGCACATGCCGTTTATGCCTACGGCAGTTCCGGCGGCAGTATTTCCATTGAGAACTCCACGCTCAAGGGCGGCAACGGCAAAACCGATGCAACTTACACCGGGTATGTCAGCCAGTTGTTTGTCGGCGGCAACGTTGCGCTTCAATTGGGCGGAAACGCTGCTGTGGAGATCAAAAACACCACGATCCACGGAGGAGACAGCGACTGGTACAACGCGGCGGATGCGATCAATGTATCGAATACATTCGACGGAACGTTGAGCATCTCCGGCAGCTCGAAGATCAGCGGCGGAAATGCATTGAACGGCACCGGCCAGAACTGGGGCTACGGTGGACAGGGGATTTATACGCACCAGACCACCGGTTGCACGCAGATCGATATCAGGGATTCCGAAATTACCGGCGGCGACGGAGGCGGCAGTTGGGACGGCAGCGGTATTGAGCTGAATAAGAATGTTTCTACGAATATTGAAAATTCCACGATTGCTTCGGGACAGGGTGCTGCCGGCGGCAACGCGGGAAGCATTTCGATCAATTCCCGGGTATCGGAAGTCGATGTCACTTTGAAGGATGTCACGCTGAACGGCGACGGTAACGGCAATGACGTGATCAAAGGCGCGACCGACGGGATCAAAATCGCCGGAGAGATCACGATTGCCGGCGGTACGCTGGAAGATGTCACGTTCAGCGAAATCGAAACGGGTACTGTGATCAAAACCGCCGGTACCGGAGCGGTGGACGTTTCCAGTGTCACCGGCACAACTTCGGTTCCGGTTTTCAACGAGGCAACCGGCGAATATGAATTTGAGCCTGCCGCCGTGTCCGTGAACGGGAAAGCGTACAGGACGCTTGCCGAAGCTGTCGCAGCCGCTCAGGATGGCGATACCGTTACCGTGCTGGGGAATATTTCCGGCGAAACCGTGACTGTCGACAAGAATCTGACGATCGTCGGAACCAGGACGGGGGAAGAATATGTCGGCGTGCTGAATGATGTGATCATGAATGCCGGCGCAGGCGTTACGCTTTCCGTGAAGGATCTGAAGTTCGGCGGCAACAGCTACGTCAGCGCCGGCAGTGCTGCGGCGTTGAATGTCGAAGGTTGTTATGCTGACGTTACGCCTTCCAAGATAACCGGCAGGTCGGCCTTTATCGTGACCGGAACCAGTGAAGTCAGCACGGGGTTGCTGCTCACGGTCAAAAACAATACCATTATTGCGAGCAAGGGGGGCAATCAGGCCGGAGACGCATATGCAGCGGCGATTTTCGGTTGGAGCTACCTTGCGGACGGTTCGGAAATTTCCGGCAATACTTTCGGTTCCGAAACAGTTCCGTATAATTTCATCGCGGTCAAGACCATGAACGCGATGGCCGGCGCTGTGATCAAGGTTGGGAACAACACGATATACGGTTCGAACGCTTCATTCGATTTTTATGCGTTTGATTTCTTCCAGAATAACAGCCGCGCCAATGTCTATACCGTGCTGCTGGATGGAAATGCCGTGACCAATGCCAATGCGGGAACAAGCGAAAATTCCTTTGTTTTTGCCTGCGTCGAGGCCAATGCGGGTTCGTTTGGGCCCGGTCACGCGCAGGTGCTGATCACCGGAAGCAATACTCAGGATGGAAATGTCGTGGCGCTGGATCAGCTTGACCTGACGGAGGGGCAATACAGCTACGCCGGAACCAGCGTTACCCTTGACGCGGACGGTAAAATCACCGCCGGTGATTTCGCGGGCGATCTGGCGGCCGTTCTGCCGGCTTTGGCTGCGGATTTGTTTGTGACCAGCGACGGTGTCGTGCAGCCTATTGCGGCAGCCGATGTCAGTACGCTTTATGTAAACGGCGAATGGGCTGTCACGCCGGACACTGTGACGGGAACCATCCTTGACGATGGAAAATATTACGATATCAATGCATTTGTCAGTATGGAGGCAGCGACTGCTGCTCAGACGGAAGAAACGGAAATAATTTCAATTACTTCCGGAATCTATGACGGAAACGCAATACAGTTCGTCAAGGGGGTGGAGGTCGCTTCGGAGAGTGCTGTGTTTTCCAATGTCTGGAGTTTCGGCGTCAACAGCGATACCGGACGGGATTTCGACATGGAGACTGCGGAGAAATTCACGGTCACGGGAGACCTCACCGTCGGCCAGTTCTATGCGGAAAAGAACGCCAACGTCTATGTGAAGATCGACGGCAACCTGACCACGGTCGGCAGTTTCGGCGCAAAACTCGCGACGCAGGTGGATGTCAACGGTACTGTGACCGTGACGCCGCCGCAGAATGGAGCGGCTCAGGTGATGGTCTACGGTACGATGAATGTCACCGGCAAGTTGGAGTCCACCTCCGGTGCAATGGGTGCCGTGCTGCGAGTCGGAGACGCGTCTTATGAGACGGAGTACGGGAAAGGTGGCACACTGAATGTTTCCGGCTCGGATGCCTCCATAGTGTTGCGCAACACTACGGGAAGCGCGATCCCCGTCACGGTTTCCGCGTTCAGCTCGCTGACGATTGCTGACGGAGCAACTTTCATCAATGAAACCGGCGGTTTGAAAAATCTTGGAACGGTGACGGTGAATAACGGCACGTTGACGCTCAGTGAAGCATTTGAGAACAGCGGCACACTTAACTTTTCCAATACAACTACCGATTTCGGTACCGTTGCTAATGCGGATGGCGGTATGGTGAATTTCCTCGGCGGCAATGAGATTTCCGGAACCGTCCTCGGGGGCGGCGATGTAAATTTCAACGGTATTCTTTCTTTTGAAGAAGCGGCTGAGGGGGAACCGTCGGTTATCGCGCAGAAAAACGGCGCGGCTGTGACGCTGAAGGCCGGTAAGGACGTTCTGACAGGTAAAGTGGCGGCTGAAGACGTTAATGTCGGCGGTATGGCTTCCGGTATGGTGAGTGGTGTGGAACAACTGGTGTTGCAGGGAGGTTCGCTGGCATTGGAAGACCTGACGATCCACGCAGGCAGTTCCCTGACGATGGACCTGAACAGCAGTTTTGCGTTCTCCGGGACGGTGGCTGTCAATCAGGCCGGAGTCGTCGTGGATGGCACGACCGCCTATGTGTATGGCGCTGGATCATTTACGGTTGATGCTTCCGCGTTCACGACCGGCAGTTACAAGGTGATTGATTACACCGGTACGGCGGTTCAGGATTACTCGTTTGTATCGAATCTCGGCGAGTTGGAAAACAAATTGATCTTCAATAACGATTTGTACATTACCGACAAAAACGCCGAAATTCTCTACGTTTCCAACAGCTATACCGGGGATGCGGGCGATGTCACGGCCGACGGCAATATTCTCGGCTACAACGCCTTTGCAACAGCCAAAGAAGCGTTTTCTTCCGCCAACAGTTCGGGCGGTGCGACGATTGACCTTCAGGACGAAGTTTATACCTATGCCGCTCCGCAGGGGACGGGAGTGGAACTGACCAATGCCGGGACCTACACCGTCATAAACGGCAAGGGAGTGCTTCTGAACTATGAACTGGAAGTCAATCCGGATAAGGCGGACGGAGAATATCTGCTCAACGTGGAAGACGCCCATCTCACCCTGACCAAGCTCACGCTTCGTGCCAACGCCACTATGACGGTGACGGATTCCCGTATTGATTACAATGCCTTTGAGGGTGGCTCCGCCTATCTGTCGGTTTATACGAACAGCGTTCTGAATGTGAGCGGTTCCACCATCGGCTTCGATCCGAGACAGAGCAAAGTCAACGATCCGGCTGACCTGCCGGATGCGGGAACCGGCGCGGGAGCTTACTGGAACTGGGCTCCCACCTGGAATATTTATGGAACGGCCAATATTGAGGATTCCACGTTGTTTGCCTATGTCGGTCAGGCGAATCAGGCCGGTTTTGATGTTCGCGGCAACGGGACGGCAACGATTACCGGTTCTGAAGTCAGCCTTGCTCTTTTGAATGTCGGCACCTCGTATGAAGAAAACAAACTTGATCCGGCTGCCGATAAAAGCAATCTCCTTGCGACGCTGACTCTTGACGGTACGACGGTCAGGAATACGCAGTATCGCGGCGATTACACGACTCAAAACGGCATCAATGTCGGTCAGGAGGATGGTACTTCAGCCGGTAAACTTGTCATCAGGAATGGTTCCGATATTGACTTTACCGTCCTCACCTACAATGACGCTCGTGAAATCGGTCTTTCTGTCCGAAACGACAAGAGCAGTGTGGAAATCTCCGATTCCACTTTCAAGGCGCCCTCGATCACCAACAACGGGACAATTACCGTCAGTGGTTCTGAGTTGAAGGCTGATGAGGTCAAGAACGACGGCACGATTCTGGTTTCCGGTACTTCCGTGCTCAATATCAGCGCCTTGACCGGTGAGATCGTGTTGGTGGACGGTGCGACGCTGACGGATTCCTCCGTCGGCGGCACGGTCAGTGCCGAAGGCAATGTTTCCGTTGCCGGGACGACTTCGGTTGACAGACTGGTTCTGAAAGGCGTCCGGGGAGAAAACAGCGAACTCTCCATCGGAGCGGATGCGGTCGTCGCGGTCAAGCAGCTGGAAGTCGGCACGGGGTTGCAGAAACCGGATCTTGTTCCCGGCGACCCTGCTGCGCGCGAATACTTCTCAAAGGCGCAGATTGACGGTGCGCTTACGGTTGACCGGGCGAACCAGGCCGGCGCGATTTATATCCGGCCCTATGCGGAACTGGTTGTGACCGGTACGCTCAACGTCAAGGGGGAAGTTCACAACCGCGGTTCGCTGGTCGTTGACGGCGGCACGATGAACATCTCCGATTGGGAAACTCCGAAACTGCTCGGTTACACGACCGGCGACAGTCTGACCGTGACCAATCAGGGCAGCATGATTCTGACCGGAGTTTCTGCGGTGACATTCGGGGAAGCCCACGCTTCCAAGGCGGAAATGGGGGTGGAAGCGCAATATGCCGACGGTATGTTTGCCACGATCTCGGCCGGCGGTAAGTTCGAAGCGGATACTCTCGCTTTCCGGAATGACGATGATGTCACTCTGACGGTTACCGGCGAAGGCAGCAGCTTCAAGCTTTACAGTGCGAGCGGCAGAACCGTGACGGGAACGTACAATTACGCGGTGAATGAAGGCGCGATCATTGTCGCGGAGAAGGCTTCTTTCGATGTGAGCGGTCTTGCCAATGCCGAGTTCGTGAACTCCGGAAGCATCACGCTTTCGTCCGCTTCGGCGAAATTCGCGACGTTGACCAACAACGGAACGTTCACCGTTTCCGGCACCAGTACGCTGAATATCGGTTCCGTCAACGCTGCCTCCGGGGATGCACACCGGATTCAGATTGCCGCCGGCACCACTTTGAAAGATTCCGTGATCGGAGGGGATCTCCGGGTTCTCGGAGATCTGACCGTCGACGGCGAACTCGCTCTCGGCAACGGCGGCATCTGGTGCGGCTATGGCAGTACGCAGACCACGGCCACCATTTCCGGCGGGATGATTACGGCGAAATATGCCATGTTCCAATACGGCACCTATGTCATTTCGGCGGATATGACCCTTGATTACGGTTATCTCTCCTACGGCGGGACTTTTACCGTCAATTCGACGATCAAGGCTTCTGGCCAGTCCGGTGAACCTTTCTATGTCCGAGGGGACGTCACGCTTGCCGACGGCGGCAAACTTCTGATCGACAAGGCGCTGTGGCTCGACTATGAAGGCGCTGTCCTGACTGTCGCCGACGGAGCGGCGGTCGAGGCAGGAGGGCTCAAGCTCATCGCCGATACGTCCATGAACGTCAACGGCGGCAGTGTGAAAGTCGGCAATACCCTCGAAAACAACGGAACGTTCACCGTTTCCGGCGCCAGCACGCTGAATATCGGTAAGCTGACTGGAAATACGCTTCAGGTTGTGGCGGATACAACACTTACGGATTCCGTGATCGGCGGAAATGTCAGTGTCGGATTTAATGCGGAAAATGCAGCAGATACAACTTTGACGCTGGCGGGAGATACCTCCATCGGCACCCTGTATGTCGGCAAGGAAAACCGGACGAATGATTACAAGTTCGTTATTGCCGGTGAGGAGACCACGGTCAAACTCGGCTCGCTTTACTCGCGTACAGGGTCAACGACGACTATTTCCAATGGCGCGACGCTTGATATCTCTGATTACTGGCAGAGCAAAGGCATGGTAACGGTTGATGCTTCCACGATTAATCACAGTGGATACAACTTCTATGTCTACAACAATGACAGTACCGACACCGCTGCGATTGCATTGATGAATGGTGCGGTCTTGAACCACATCAACGCATATTCTTTGACGCTTGGCTCCACTACCGAGACGGTCTCCGGAGTTGCGAAGGGGAATGCTTCCGTCACCTTGGAAGGCGGCTCGACACTGAATGTCAACCGTTTGTATCTGAATGCAACGGGAACAGTTGAGGAGGTTGCAGGCGCAGAGGCGAAGACATCGCTTACGGCGGTGGATTCGACAGTTACCGCCCGCGGGGAAGTCGGTATCGGTGCAGGGGCAACCGTGAGCCTCGGCAACTCTGCGTTCACGGCGAATACGCTCATCAGCAGCGGCGCGATTGTGATGGATTCGTTGAGCACGATCACCTGTGCGGGAGCTTTCACCAGCACGGGGACGATCACCGCCAGAGTGGATGCGGCTCAGAGCGGCGTTTCTTTCGTCCAGAAGTTGATCAATGCTTCGACGCTGACCGTGAATGACAGTCTGACGGTCGAAGGCGGCAGGGAGGGCGCGCAGCTGGTCGCGACCGGCAACGCTTTGTGGCTGGATAACTCCGACAAGTCGACGATCCTGATCAATTCGGAGTATGCCGGTGAGGTCGGCAGCGCGATTGCGGGCCGCGACGGTTACTTCTTCGGCTTCAACGCGCTGACGGAATACAGCACTTCGATCGGTGCGGATTCGGCAGTGGAATTCACCGGCGGCTCCTACAGCTTCGCGGATGGTTTCTCATTCACGGGCCGTGAGTTCACCGTGAGCGGCGATACTTCGTTCGACAAGGTGACCGGCGGCGCCGTCGCCGTGACGGGCGGAACCCTTTCGATCGATACGGTGGTACTGACCGCCGATATCGCGGCGCTGAGCGGCGCGCTGCTGGCCTTCTCCGGCAGCGGCATGGCCGACCTCGCCAATCTCGTCCTGACGGTGTCCGGCACGATGGCGAACCGCACGAAGTATGTTCTGGCGACCGGCGTGAAGGACGACAGCTTCGCGGTCACCCTGAATGGCGAAACCTACGAACTGAACGTCCGCAAGGACGGTCTGCTGGTCGGTGTCGAGAACGGCGAACTCTACGTGCAGAAATCGAATGACTGGTTCATGCTGTCCCGCGATACCGTGCAGACGGTTCTGCCGGAAGACGGTTATGCGTTCGGCGGCTCGGATATGCACGAATCCGCCGTTATGTCTGTGGAACGCGACCTGAATGTCGCCACCAATGGGCAGAACGCGGGAGCGCGGGTGTACGGCGGCGGCCTGCTCCGCAATGACGCGCTGTTCTCGGGGACCCAGAAGTGTGAAGTGACCGTCACTGCCGGCGGCGTCGGCAAGGGCGTGATCGGCGGCAACCGGGTCGAATCCGGCTCCATCGGCGGCACCCTGACCAGCTCGGTCACGATCGATTCCGCCGACGGCACGTTCGGATTCATCGTCGGCGGCAATCAGCTGACCGGCGGCGAACTGAACGGCTTCGGAGGCACTTCGGTTACGATTCAGAACGGCACGTTCTCGATGTGGATCTGCGGCGGCTCGGTCGCCGGCGGCGATGCGGCCGCGCAGGTGATGGGCAATACGAATGTGACCATCACGGGCGGCACGTTCAACGGCACCGGCGTATTCGGCGGCGGCTTCGTGCAGGAGAACGGCACGCTGAACCAGGTGGGCAATACGAATGTGACTATTTCGGGCGGCACGTTCGCGGGCAACATCTACGGCGGCCACGGCGCCACCAACAAGGATGCCTCGCCGAACGGGGTGCTGTTCGGCAATACGAACATCACGATTTCGGGCGGTATTTTCAACGGCAACATCTACGGCGGCGGCTTCGACCAGAGCAAGGTTCAGGGGGACACGCACATCACCTTCACCGGTACGGCGGGGGCGGACTTCTCGGTCAACGGCATCATCGACGGCGATGCGTCCAATGCCCGCTACTGGAGCAAGGGCTCGTTCGTGACTGGCGACCGGTATCTGACGTTTGACGCATTCACCGGCGAATTCGGCGCGACGCTGATTACCAACATCGACCAGATGGAGGTGACCGGCGGTTCGGATGTGAACCTGAAGAACCAGCTCGACCTCTCGGAGGTTTCGCAGTGGGAGTTCGACTTCGGCAGCTCGCTGGAAGGATTCGCGCAGAACGATCTCGCCGGCGACACGCTGGTACTGAGCGGCTGGGAGGATCAGCTCGGCGATGAGGGCTGGACCGTGATGAGCGGTTCTTCCATCACCGGTTTCGGCGAGATGGAGGTCACCAACGGTTCCAATCTGATCTTCGCGTGGAATGCGGATGAGCAGTATTATCTCGGAAGCATCGGCGACGAGCAGTTCAAGCTGTCGATGGAAGACGGTGCGATGAAACTTGCCAAGTTGGCGTAATCATAAAAAGCAAAGGAAAATGAACGCGATGGAAAAGGATAAGTTCGAATACGAAACTCCGGCGCTGGAGCCGATGACGGAAAAGGTCACCGCCGTTCAGGGTGCTACCGGCGTGGACCCGGACCCGGAGCATCCGGGCATCGATTGACGCCGATATGAGAAGCAGGGCGGCCCGGTTCCGTTTTTCGCGGAGCCGCGCCGCTTTTTTTTGATGGGAAAATGATGAATCGGATTTTGGAACTGCCTCTGGATTTCTCCCGGCGCATTGCCGTGGGAGCCTCCGGCGAAGAAAATTGCGGATTGCTGGAGCTTCTGGCCGGAATGCTCCGGCTGGAGTGCCGCCCCGGAGAGGCGCGCAAAGCTCCGGTGCTGCTCGATGCGGAACGGGAGAACTGCGTTCCGGCCACGCATTCATTCCGCTGGACGGACTGCCGGTTCGACGCAGGGAGGATTGTGCAGGCGTTTCGCGAACCGTGCCGGGAACAGGCCGCACGGGGCGCCGCCATGCGGCTGATGCTGAATTGCGGCTATGTGCTGGAGTTGCTGAAAGGACAGACGCCGTTCGCGCTGTTCCACGGGGCGCTGTTGGAGACGGCGGCGGGCGACGGCGTGCTGCTTTTCGGAACCAGTGAAGTCGGCAAAACCACGTCGCTGAACCGCTGGCTGGCCGAAGGCGGCAGGGGGACGGCGGATGACGAGGTGCTGGTGTTCCGGCAGGGGGAGGAGTTTTTCTGCCGTCCGCTGCCGACCTGGAGCCGGTGTATGCTTGAAGGATGGGACGCGCGGCGGTATCCGGTTGCACAGGCGGTGCGGCTGCGGCGGCTGCTGTGGCTGACGCGCGGCGAACGGAAACAGGAGATTGTTCCCGCCGCTCCCGCCGCATGGCATACCCATTTGTTGTCGGCGCTGGTGCTGCATCTGTACGGGCCGCTGCGGCTGTTTCCGGCACCGGTGAAGCGGCAGGCCGGTGAAATCAACTGGCGCTTCATCGAAGCACTGGACCGGAAGTTCGCGCCGCGCACGTTGAAGGCCCATTTGCAATATCCGCTGCATGAAACGTTGGAGATGGAACCGTGAAGCCGAAACTGACCGTGATGTTCCGGGAGGAGCCGGACCGCACCGGATTTCTGTTCGATATGGACAGCGGCGCTTCGGTGGTACTGAACCGGACCGGCTGCTTCCTGTGGAAGCTGCTGGAAGCGGGAACTCCGCCCGGAGAACTCCCCGGCAGGCTGGCGGAAGCCTGCGGCGGCGCATTGCCCCCCTCCGCCGCCGCCGAAACCGAAGCCTTCCTGAACAGCCTCCGGCAGGGCGGCTGGATCGGGGAGTAGGGCGGAACCGTCACCGCGCCTTCCGGCGCAGCAGCCGGAAATACATCCCCTTTTCCGGCAAAGTGAAACGGAATTCCGGGCCTCCGCCGAGCGGCTCGCCGGTTTCGGCGTCGGTCATGCGGGCCGCTTCCGGCAGCGTGACGGTCAGCGCGCCTCCGTCGGAAGCCGGGACCCAGATGCCGAGGTAGGAGGCGTTGGCGTAGATGTAGGTTTCGTCGCGGCTGGCGTAGCGGTGCACTTTCGCCTGTTTCAGCACCGCTTTCCAGACTTCGGCGGGGGGGCGGGGACCGGACCAGTAGAACCGCCGTTCCCCGGCGGTCAGGCGGTTGACCGCATCCGCCGTGGTGACGGGCACACCGTAGAAGTCATTGGGAACGGCCAGCCGGTTTTCCGCCGACACCATACCGGCGCCGTACAGGAACAGGACGTGGCCGGGAAAGGCGGCCAGCGCTTCGCGGATGGCCGGATTCTGCCGGAACTGCGCCGGAAAGACGAGAAGCCGGTAGCCGCGCTTCACTGCCCGGCCGAGGTCGGAGCTGAGCCGGAAGTCGACCGGGACGCCGAGCCGTTCGATGTCGAAGGAGAGGGCGTCGCGCAGCTCCGCACCCCATTTGCCCGCGTGCAGCGACAGGTCGAACACGCTTTCTTCATCCAGGATGACCGCGACTTCGGCGACGGAGCGCAGGTCGCGGCCCGCCGCTTCGCGGTTGATCTTTTCCGTCGCGGCGGCAAACTCCCGGAAGCGGTCGAAGTGGTACCAGTTGTGCGCGAAGTCGTACCAGTAGCCGCCGACGCCCCAGGTCAGCACCCGCCCGAAATCCCGGCGGTACAGTGTCAGCGTCTGCTCTTCGGCCTGCGCGAATCTGAGGCCGGAATTGGCGTCCGCCTGATACCGCTTCGGATCGGCCAGATGGGTCGGCAGGTCCATCTCCGCGAGGAAGAGCTTGCCATGCGCCTTGATCGATTCGAGCTGCATGCCGAGCGTGCTGCCGCGGTTGCGGTCGTTGTAGCTGTAGGGGCTGCACAGGGTGTCCACATAAGGGGAGTCCAGCAGCCGCCCGAGCGCGTAGTGTCCGGAGTCGAGCATGTGGTACGGAAAACCGGAGAGGTGGTGCGTGTAGTAGCCGTAAAACACTCCGTACAGCAGCCGGTTGCCGGAGGCCGCCTTGACCGCCCTGCCGAAGTGTTCGATCAGCGACACCGTGAATTCGCTGAAGAACCGGTAGAAGTCGCGGACGTTGCCGGTGTCGGCCGGATTCCGCAGGATGTCGCCAGCCTTGCCTGCCAGCCGTTCCTCACGGGTGGGAATCGCGACCGCGCCGAAACCGGAGAGGGCGGTGTGCCATGCGGCGTTCAGCCTGTCGATGGAACCGTAGCGCTGTTTCAGCCAGGTGCGGTAGGCGTCCAGCATCTGCGGCGAAAAGCCGGGGAATTTCTCCTGATGGTAGCCGAAGTTGTTCCATTCTCCGCAGTTGCCGTAGCCGACCCGGACCATGAAAATCCGGTCGGCGTAGGAGCCGGCCAAGAGCTTGCGCACCGCGGTATCGACGATCTTCGTATAGGCGGAGAGCCACGCTTTCGAGGCGTAGGAGGCGTGCGCCCACGGGCCGCCGAGCAGCGGGATTTCGGTGGAGCCGTCGTCGTAGACGATCGATTCGCCCGGGTTATGCTTCGCCCAGTCGCGCGGCATATAGAGCCACCAGCGCACGAAGATCAGTGCTTCCGGGTCCTGAGCGACGATCGAGGCGACCTGTGAGTTGAGGGTGCGCTCGAATGCCGCGTCGTCGAATTTGCCCTCCTTCCAGAGGCTCCACGGCTGGAATACGATTTCGTACAAATGGCGGCTGGCTTCGCCCCGCTCCCGGACGGTGCGCCGGGCGGTGCCCGAGTTCCCGCCGACATAGCCGAAGCTGCCGGGTAGAGGTTGCCGTTGATCGCCAGCGTCGGCCCGCCGGTCACGCCGTTTTCCGCCACTGACACCTCGGGAGACTGCGGTTTCAGGCCGCGGTCGAAGCCGATCGCGGCGACGTCGTTCAGCGCCGGGAGCGGTTTGCCGTCGGAGCCGGTGAATTCCGCCTGCACCCGGACCGGGACGAGGTTGAATTTCGACTCGCTTTTCATCAGCCGGGCGATGTCGGCGTTGTCGAGGGTCAGAACCAGATTCCGGGCGAGCATCCGGTCCTTTCTGAGCTTCACCGGGACGGCGTCGCCGAGCGGCTGCACGGAACCGTCCGGGAACAGCAGCCTGAACTTCACCGTCAGTTCGCCGTCGCCGTCCCGGTCGCTGGCGAGCAGCGCAAAGCCGGCGGCGTGGCGGGAGGCGCTCAGGATCGCGGAACTGTCGCCCAGTTCAAGGACCTTGTGTCTGCCGTGGCGGTGGGCGTAATTCATATTGAGATAGGTGTCCGGCTTCATCTCCAGCGTGGCGGCGGTGAGAGAGGATGCCGCGAGTACGGCGGTAAGGAATGATGCGGTCGTTTTCATATTGCGGATACCTCAGGGCCGGAAGGGCCAGTATTTTTTCCAGTTGGCGGAGTCGGTGGTCGAAAAATGGAACTGATGGTGGCGGAGGCTCTCGACGTGGCCGTCGAGCTGCAGCATATTCAGCGTGCCGCCGTGGCGGTAATCCTGGTTCAGGCGGGTGAGCTCGCGGGCATAGTAGTCCGAAGTGACCATCCGGCGTTCGTCGGTCCATTTGTCGGTCATGATGTCGCAGAAGGCGTAGGCGGTCGATGGAGATGAAATGCTGCTGAGCTTCCGGCGCGGATAGTTGCCCGGATTCAGGTCCTTGCCGCCGACTTCGAGCGTGTAGCCGTAGTTGTGACTCCAGTGAAGCGCGGTTCCGGAACTGACCGGCGGCGCGGCGGGGCAAAGTGTGATCTTGGCCTTGCGGTCCTGCGCGTCCTTGCCTTTGACGCGGTTCAGGTATTCATAGCCCCAGTTGCCCGCCTCGACGGCGTACCAGTGAATCCCGTTGCCGTCCCGCCCCCCGGACGAGGTTACCGCCGGCGTGTAGTCGTTGAAGTCGTTCATATAGGCGGCGACGCCCAGTCCGATCTGTTTCAGGTTGCCGGTGCAGGACGCCTTATATGCGGAAGCGCGCGCCTTGTTGAGAGCGGGCAGCAGCATACTCGCCAGAATCGCGATGATCGCTATCACGACCAGCAGCTCAATCAGGGTAAAATGCCGTTTTTTCATTTCGTTTCTCCTTTCTTGCGATCCGTTACAGCAGGAACTCGTCCGGGAACATGCTGTAGCCGCGGATCTGTCCTTTGTCCATCGCGTCATCCACGATGTAGTTCACGATATAGAGCTCGCCGTCCGGGAACTGCACCCAGCCGGAATAACCGAGGTCGGATTTCGGGGAACGGTCGAAGTCGACCGGCAGAATCCGGGCGGACGCCTCCTCGCGCTTTTCGCTCAGCACCGATTCGCGGTCGGTCAGCGCCGCGAAGAAGTTCTGGCACCACGAACCGAGCCAGCCCCGGCCGCCCTGCAGGAAGCGGTAGGTGATCATGATGCGCCCGTCCCGCAGGAAACCGGCGACCGGGCGGTGACAGCCGGGCAGCGGAAAGTCGGTGATTTCGCCCCAGCTTTCGCCGTTGTCGCGCGACAGGACCTTTTTGCAGTCGTAGCCGAGGCCGCTGTTTTCGCGCAGGAACGCGGCCAGCACGCCGCCGCCCAGCGGCAGGATCGAGGCCTCGCAGAGCTGGAACCGGTCCGATCTGGCGACGGTCACGTCGTCGCTCCAGGTTTTGCCGCTGTTGTCGCTGTAGCACAGGAACTGGGCCAGGTTGCCGCCGTCCTCGCGGTGGGCGGAGTAGATCCAGCGGCCGTTTTCAAGTTCGAGCAGCTTGTCCGGCACGATGCCGCGCAGCGGAACCGGGGCCGGGGCGCTCCAGCTTCGGCCGTTGTCGCTTGAGAAGTAGAGCAGATTGACCGCTTCACGGGTGCGGGATTCACCGTTGAGCGGCATCTTGTCGACCGAGACGGCGAGGCGGCCGTCGCGCAGCCGGGTGATCCGGGCGCAGTTATAGTAGTAGTCCCGGTTGCGGGTGCCTTCGGTCAGGGGGCGCTTCGGAGTCCAGGTGCGGCCCCGGTCGAAGGAGTCGGCCAGCATGATCCGGGTGTAATCGCGGTTGCCGTGGTGGGTGCATTCGCTGAAAACGCAGACCAGCCGGCCGTCGGCGGCGAGGGCGGCGTCGGGCCAGGCTTCGTAAAGTTCTGGATCGCGGCTGATGGAAAATTTTTCAATGCTCATGTTGAATTTCTCATTTGGTTCAATCATTGGTTGCTGTTCTAATTATACCGGAAAACGCCCGGAAAAGCAATGATAAAAATTGAATTGCAATAATACTTTTTTAACAGGACGGCTTGACAGCTCCCGGTTCCGGGGATATGTTGTCGCCAAAGGGAGGGACGAGCCTTGATTGCCAGCCTGGAACAGATGACGGAGTTTCTGGAGCGCGCCCGGCAACTGCCGGTGGAGCGGCTCTTTTTCGCCGAACCGCAGCCGGAACCGGAGACATGGATTCATCTGCACCCGTGTTTCCGCTTCATCCTGCCGATGACCGGCGAGAAGGAGGTCCGTTATGCGGCGGGAGGCCGGATCGGGACGCGGCTTTTCCATCCCGGCGAGGTGATCATCGGCCGTCCGGGGGCGTGGATCGACGAACTCTGGAATCACGGGCATGAGATGATTTCGGTGGTGTTTTTCGAGAAGTACGTGCGGGCGCTCTACATCGGCCACGACGGCCTGCGCCCTCCGCAGAAGGGGCCGGATGTCTTTTTCCACACCGTGCGCCCTGCCGATGCCGCGATGCACGCGACGATTCAGGCGCTGCTGGCCGCCGGGAGCGATTCGCGGGCGGCCCGCCTCAATTTGCGGGCGCTGCTGGAGATGGTGCTGGAATTGCTGTACCGGGAGCGCGAAACCTCCATCCCGGAGGAGGAACTGCTCTGGAACCGGGTGTTCGATTATCTGCAGTACACCTTCTGCAACGACATTTCGCGCGAGGATATCGCGGCGGGGGCCGGAATCCATCCGGCGCGGCTTTCCCGGCTGGTCCGCAGCCGCACCAGGCTTGCCGTGCGTGAATACCTGAACCGGATGCGGCTTGAATACGCGGTGCAGCTGCTGCGGGAGAGCCGGCTGCCGGTCGAGGAGATCGCGGTGCAGTGCGGCTTCAACTATCCGAGCTACTTCATCCGGCTGTTTCGCCGCCGCTACCGGGTTTCGCCGGGAGAGTTCCGGCGGCGGAAAGAAAACGGCTTCACCGGTTGAACGGAAACGGCCGGCCGGCGGTCTGTCGTTATTTTTTTTGATTTTTTCTTGTATCGCTATTGACTTTTTAATATCGATGTATCATAATTAATAATGTGACGGAAAAGATAACGGGGACGGACCATTATGAATAAATCGGAACAGCTTTATTGCGAACTCAAGGGCCAATTGGTGGCTCGCGCGCCGGGCAGCACTTTTCGGACGGTGCGGTCGATCATGGATGATTTCGACGTGAGCCAGGCGACGGTCAGCAGCGCGATCCAGCGGCTGACCGAGGAAGGATTGCTGCGCAAGAACGGACGCCGGAGCATGGAGGTCACCGACGCGGTGCTCCGCTACCGCAAGGGTGCGAAACCGGTCTACTGCCTCGCGATTCCGCGCTGGCCGTCGGAATACTACAACATGGTCGAACTCTGCTTCATGGAACAGGCGGAACGGCTCGGCTACGAGCTGGAAATCGTCCATTACGACTGGAAGCAGCGGGTGCCGCGCGAGCTGGAGCTTCCCAAGCTGGACGGTCTGGTGGTGATCACCGGGGTTTCGGACATCACCGGGGATGACGTCAGCTTTCTTGACGCGCTGGATGTGCCTTACGTGATTTTCGGGCGTTTCCTGCCCGGTCTGGCGCTGCATTCGGTCAGCAACGACGAGGAGTACACCGGGGCGGTCGCCGCGCATCATTTGTTTGAACTCGGCCACCGCAAGCTGGCGGTGCTGCACTCCGAACCGGAGGGGGAGGGGATGACGGCGCGCACCAAAGGATTCCGCCAGTTCGCGGAATTGCACGGCTGTTCGGTGGAGGTGATCGAGTGTGGAGTAAGGGCCGGAGACGACGCGGTAAGAAAGAGTTATGAATTTATGAAAAAGCGCTTTTCGGAGAAAGTGCCGGAATTTTCCGCGCTGTTCGTGCTGAGCGATTCGACGGCATTCGGCATCTATCAGGCCTGCCACGAGTGCGGAATCGCGATTCCGGGGCAACTGGGCGTGGTGACCTGCGGCGAGGCGTGGAACCTTGCCTACCGCGCTCCGGCGCTGACCTCGGTCGGGATCGACCATGCCCGGCTGGTGGAGGAGGCGGTCCGCATTCTGAAGAAAAATGTTCCCGGGAAGTTTGAACACGTGCAGGTGAAAGCCGAACTCACCGTGAGGGCTTCGACCGCGCCGGTCGCGTCCTGATCCGGTTCCGATATTGCAACCCTTAATTTTCAAGGAGGAAACATGAGAAAATTTACATTGATTGAATTGCTGGTGGTGATTGCAATCATCGCCATTCTGGCGGGAATGCTGTTGCCGGCGTTGAACCAGGCGCGGGAGAAAGCGAAGTCGGCGCAGTGCGTCAGCAACCTGAAACAGAGCATGACCGGCCAGCAGCTTTATGCGGACGACAACAAGGGGATGATGGTCTGCTACAGCCACGACCCCAAAGATACCCGCTACGGCTATTTCTGGGCGCGGCTGGCATGGGGCAGGGATGCGGACGGACGCAATACCATCAAGGAGGGCGGCGGCTATATCTCGCCGAAGGTGCTGATGTGTCCGTCATCGAAAAAGAACGGCGACTGGTACAGTACTTACGGCATGTTCAACGATAACTGTACCTGGTCTGAACCAAAGCCGCTGGCGGAGGAGATGGGATACTGCTTTTTCCGGCTTGACGCGGAGAACTCCAACAGTTACCTGCTTCCGGGCAGGATGAAAAAGCCGAGCAGCTTCTTCGTGTTTTCGGATTCGATCATTCCGAGCGGAGCCAATGCCGGGCTGGCCTGTTATGTGTTCCGGGCGCGTGAGGCGATGAACGGCGGCGGCATGTATGCGCAGCATGGCAGTCGCGCCAACGTCGGCCATGCCGACGGCCACGTCGCGTCGTACTCGGGGCCGGAAGCGAACAATTCACCGATGAAGGTGACCTATTTTGTGACTCCGAACCTCTCTCTGATGCCCTGACAGGTGAATAAGATGAAACTTCCGATCTGTGTCATGCTGGCCGCCGGGATATTGGGGAGCGCCTGCGCCGCTCCGCTTCAGAGCATCGAACTCTTTACGCCCGGAAAGGACCGGGCCCGGCTGCTGTTTCACCGGCGGGACAACTCGCTGATCCGCAGCGTTCCGGCCACGGGAGCCGGTATCTCGGTCAATCGGGCGGACGCGCCGGAGGCGGCGTACTTCGACTGTCAGGCGAATCCGGCGCGGGAGGTGCCGGAGTTCACCAAAGCGAATTTCCGGGGAAAGGTGTTCCTGCCGCCGGATCAGCCGGTCAGTTCGTTCAATCTGCGGCTGGCTGATGCCGACGGCGAAGTGTTCCAGTTCCGCGCGGCGTTGCCGAAGGGGGACGGGAAATGGCATGAAATCGTATTTCCGATTGATGCCTCCCGGCCGGAGGCGGGACGTTGGGGCGGCGGGGAGAAAGCGGACGGCAAACTGACCATGCCGGTGAAGTTCCGGGGCGTGACCGGCGATTTCGGAGCGGCGGCGGGAACGTTCGGAATCGGGCGGGTGGTCTGCGACGTGCTCGACAGCAACGCTCCGGTCGCCCCGGAACTGCTGACCGGGAGCGGTTCGCCGATTCATGTATTGAAGGCGGGCGAGGAGGAAGAGCTGACGTTGCGTCTGCGCAATCCGCGTTCCCGCCGGCTGTCGGGAGTCCTGAAGTGGTCGCTTGCCGGCGTGCGCGGCGAACCGCTGGGAGAGGCGGCGGAGAGGATCGGCCTTGAACCGGGGCGGGAAAAGCGCCTGGTGTTGCCGCGCCCTGCCGTTTTCGGCGTTTACAAGCTGAATGTGGAGCTGACCGACGACGATCCGGCGGTACGCCCGTACCGGAAGGAGATGCGGTTCGCCTATCTGATTCCTGCCGGGCCGACGCCGGAGCGGAACGATGGATTTGTGTTCGGCGTCTGTTCGCACCCGCAGCGGCACGGTATTGAGGAACAGCGCAAAGAGGCGATGGCCGCCGGCTGGTGCGGCGCAAAGGCGCTGCGCGAGGATATTGAATGGTTTCGGGTGCAGCCTGCCGAGGGGCGCTGGGAGTTCGGCTCCTTCGACCGGGTGGTGGAGACCTTCGGGGAGTATGGAGTTGAGGTGATGCCGATCTTCGCCTACTGTACCGGCTGGGCCAGAGCGAAGGAGTGGAAGCCGCTGAAACCGGAGTTCTTCCACCGGGAGCGTCCCGATTACGGCCACTGGCGGAAGTTCGTCGGAACTTTCGCGGCCCGCTACCGGGACAAGGTGCGCTATGCCGAAGTCTGGAACGAGCCGGACCTCTACATGTTTGCGAACTTTCCGGAAAACGAGTACGTGCGGATGCTGGAAACCGCATACGATGAGCTGAAGCGGGTCGCTCCGGCGTGGCAGGTGCTCTGCGGCGGCTTCGCATGTCTGCCGGGACAGTCCGGCAAGGCGGGCAATCCGGCGGTGATGCCCGCGGTGATCCGGTCGGGAAAGTACGATATTTTCGCATTTCACGGCCACGGCCTGTTCGGAGGCTACCGCAACCAGATCGAACGGCTTCCCTCCTACGGCAACCGCAAGCCGTGGTTCGCGAACGAGACGGCGGTTTCATCGATGGTTCACGGCGAGGAGGTGCAGGCGCAGACGCTGTTCCGCAAGCTGATCTACTCGTGGGCGAAAGGGGCGGTCGGTTACAACTGGTACGACCTGCGCAACGACGGCTTCGACCCGGCCAACAATGAGCACAATTTCGGGATGCTGACCAACGATTTCCATCCGAAACCGGTCTATGCCGCCTACAATGCGCTGGCGAATCTCTACCGGGGAGGAAAATTCCTGCGTGAAGCCCGGCTCGGCAAGGACCTGCACGGCTACTGGTTCCGGGGACGTGACGGCGGGCTGCTGCTGGCGGCGTGGAGCGACACCGGGGACGAGCGGATTCTGCCGCTGGCCGTCGCCGGAATCACCGGCCGGGCCGAGACGGTCGACCTGTACGGCAACGCGAAACCGCTCCCGGTGGAGAACGGTGCCGCAACCTTTGAAATCGGGTCGGAACCGGCCACGTTGCGGGTGACCGGGCAGGCCGGCGAAATCAAGGTTGCCGGGGCGCTGGTCCGCCCTGTCGGAGAGCCGGAGATTGCGCCGGGCGGCGAAGCCGTGTTTGAATTTGAGCTGTACAACCCGGAACGCAAGGCGCGGGATTATCGCGTCCGGCTCGCGCCGCCTCCCGGCATTTCCTTGGAAACAAAACCGGAAACCTTCCGGCTTGCGCCCGGCGAAACCCGGAGGATCGGTTTTCCGGTCCGGGCGGAGGCGGGGTTCCGGTCGCTGCCCGGCAAGCAAAAGGAGCTGACGCTTTTTCTGGGGACCCGGAGCTTCCGTTACCGGATCGGTTCGGTCACCCGGATTCCGGGGAAAGGATACCGCCCGGAGCCGGACTTCATGCTCGATGCCGCCGGACAGGTGCACGCACTGGTTCCCAATTCGCCGGAGACCGCCCGTCTGTTCTGGAAGGGGCCGCGGGATCTGTCGGCGAAGGTGTGGCTCGGCCGCGACGGCGATACGCTGCTGCTGAAAGCGGAAGTCGCCGACGACAGACACGCGCAGCCTCATTCCGGCGAAGAAGTCTGGAAAGGGGACAATATCCAGTTCGCATTGGTATTGCCCGGCCAGAAAGGCAATTGGGAACTTGGCCTGACCCGGCTGGAATCCGGGAAGAGCGAAGTCCACGTATGGCATGCGCCGCAGACGTTCAGACCGGAAGCCGCCGCCGCGAAGATCGCGCTGGAAACCTCCCGCGATGAGAAGGCCGGGCACACCGGTTACGAGGCGCGCATCCCGTTCGTCGCCGTCGGCCTGACGGAAGCTGTGGGACGCACGGGATTCCGGTTCAATCTGCTGGTCAACGACAATGACGGCTTCGGGCGCGAAAGTTTTATCGCACTCGCGCCCGGCCTCGGCGAAAGCAAGGATCCAAGTCGTTACCCGGTTGTGAAATTCTAGTCATATCGGAGATTTCAGATGGCGTGCTGATTGGTTGCAGGCTGTGAGGTGGCGGCGGAATGGCTGGTTTCGCGGCCGCGGGTCATCCATTTGGAGTTGCGGACGGAGACGAGACAGTAGGGCCCGATCCAGAAGAGAAAAACCAGTTTGAAGATGGCGAATGTGTAGGCGAAGATTGCTTCGCTGCCGCCGCGCCGGGTGCTGTAGATGAATGCCGGAATCGTGGACCAGGCGATCATGCCGAGAATGAGGCCCTGCAGAAACGCTTCGGGGGCGGCGCAGGCTGCCGCGAGGGTCAGCGGCAGCAGCAGGACCGGCAGAAAGAGCCACATGGTCTGCATCAGCAGATTGAACTGGATGCCGAGATGGAACCAGCTGAACTTCCGGAAAGCGAACCGGTACATCGAACAGGTTTCGCGGACGTCGCCCCGGCCCCAGCGCAACAGCATTTTGCAGGTGGTGCGGTAACTGGAGGGAATGATGGTGCGGGCGACCGCATTGCGCTGAAAGACGATCCGGTGGTCATCGGCGAGCAAAAAGGTGGCGAGGGCGCGGTCTTCGGCGATATGGGCCGGTTCTCCGAAGAATTTCTGGTCCACCCATTGGTCGAGAAACGGGAGCAGCGCGGCGCGGCGGTAGGCGCTGAGCGCTCCGGGAGTGCAGAATACGGAGCCGAGCACGCTTTGGGCGGAGCGCATGATCTCGAAGCCGAATACGAAGTTCACATCCATCATGCGCGGTAGAATGCCGTCCTGAAGGTTCAATACCCGGATGCTGCCCGCCACTCCGGCGATTTTGGAGTCGGCGAAGGGGGAGTTCAGGAGCCGCAGAGTGTCGGGTTCGACCACGGAATCGCTGTCCACGGTCACGATCACTTCGGCACGGGATTGCCGGATGCCGCGGTACAGGGCATGGCGCTTGCCGCCGTTCTTTTCCAGTTTGACGGGGGTGATGCGGCCTCCCGACCGGGCGGCTGCGAGCTTGATCCAGTACCAGGTGTCGTCGGCGCTGCCGTCGTCGATCGCCAGGATTTCAAGTTTGGCGGCGGGATAGTCGCTTGCGAGGACGCTGTCGAGTGCGTTCAGCACCGATTTGCCTTCGTTGTAGGCCGGGACGATCACGGTGCAGGTCGGCAATTCCCCGTCGGAGAGCGTCCGGCGGGGACGGTACCGCAGGCAGGCGAGAAACATCAGGAATCCATAATAGAAGATATTGATCCCGAGCACTCCCAGGCCGAACAGGGCGAAAAGCCGGATGGAACGGAACGCCTCGAAATTTTCCAATGAAAAACGGGAAAAGGCGATGACGAGGACCAGCAGGACCAGGAACAGGGTGCTGTATTTGATCAGGGTAATCAGTTGTTGCTTTTCGGAATGGGAAAACCGCTTTTTCTGTTGCTCGTTCATGTCTCTCGGCGTCCTTGCACTAAACACTGTTTTGTTATAACCTGTGTTAATATACCGTCGGGAGATTGCTGTGATATTGCAGTCGCATTGCAATACGGCAATCCGGGGGCAGCTGGCCGGAACGACAAAAAAAGGAACCGGGAAATTCCGGTTCCTTTCGTTGTGGCGAGTGTTGGAAATCAGCAGTTCTTGCCGTGTTTCACCCATTCGCGGAAGCGCTGGAACAATGCGTACAGCGCCGGGATGAAGGTGATGCCGATGATCGTCGCCAGCAGCATTCCCGAGAAGGTGGTGATGCCGATCGCACGGCGGCTGCCCGCGCCCGCGCCGGTGGCGATCACCATCGGGTACACGCCGATGATGAAGCTCCACGCGGTCATCAGCACGGCGCGGTACCGCTGCCGCAGGCCGTCCTGCGCGGCGTCGAAGATCGATTTGCCGGCTTCGCGCTCCTGCTTGGAGAATTCCACCATCAGGATCGCATTCTTACTGGAGAGCCCGACCAGCATGATCAAGCCGAGCTGGGCGTAGATGCTGAGCGAAATCCCCCAGGCCCAGACTCCGAGCAGGCCGCCGAGCAGCGCGAACATCACGCTGACCATCACCGGCATCGGAATCGACCAGCTTTCATACTGGGCGACCAGGAAGAGATAGCCGAACACCAGGGCCAGCGCCATCAACCCGACGATCTTGCCTTCGTTGCCGCGCTCCTGGTAGCTCATATCGGTCCAGCTGATGCGGTATTCCTTCGGCAGTTTTTCCTTGACCAGCTGCTCGATCTCCTTCATCAGCGCGCCGGAGCTGACGCCCGGAATTGACTGGGCGTTCACCGAGGCGGACATCGACTGGTTGAAACGCTGGATCTGGCGCGGGCCGACCATGTAGGAGACCTTGGCGATCGAACTCAGGGGAACCATCTTGCCGTTGTCGTTGCGGATCATGATCTGGCTGATGTCGGAGAGGCTGGAGCGCTCTTTGGCCTCCGACTGAATCTTCACCTGGAACGAGTTGCCGTAGATGTTGAAGTCGTTCACATACAAGCTCGCGAGTTTGCTCTGCAGCGTGGTGAAGATGCGGTTGATCGGGATGTTCATCGATTCGGCTTTGGCGCGGTCGATGTCCAGATAGAGCTGCGGCGTGCTCGCTTCAAACGAGCTGAACGCATACATCACGTGCGGCATCACCTGTTTGTTGTTCAGGTTGGCCAGCAGCCCGTTCAGGGTGCTCATCAGCTCCTGCGGCGTCTGGTTTCCGGTGGCCTGCAGCACGAAGCTGACGCCGCCGGTCACGCCGAGACCCATGATCGCGGGCGGCTGGAACACGTTGATTTTGGCCGAAGCGATATCGGCGGTCTCTTTCAGGATCCGCTGCTGGATGGCGGCGATCTGGGTGTCGGGAGTCTGGCGCTGGTCCCACGGCTTCAGCGTCACAATGCCGAGGCCGACGTTTTCGCCGTTGCCGCCGATGAACGAGAAGCCGCTGACGATGATCATATCCTTGACGCCGGGCAGGCTCTTGACCTTGTCGTAGAACTGCTTCATCGCCAGGTCGGTCCGGTGCAGCGTCGCACCCGGAGGAAGCTGCACGTCGACCATCAGCGCGCCCTTGTCCTCGGCGGGCAGGAATTCGCTCTGGGTTTTGTTGTAGCGCCAGTAGGTCGCGGCGAAGACCCCGCAGAAGATCAGGATCGTCAGGATCGCCCGCCGCACGAACAGCTTCGACACCGAAACATAGCCGTTACGGGTGAAGTTCAACACCTTGTTGAAGCCGATGAACAGCGGATTGCGGGTCTCCTGATGGGGGCGCAGCAGCAGCCGGCAGAGCGCCGGGCTGAGGGTCAGCGCGTTGACGGTCGAGATCACCAGCGAGATGCACATCGTCGCGGAGAACTGAAGATAGATGGTTCCGACCATTCCCCCGTAGAAACCGATCGGAGCGTAGATCGCGACGATCACGAGGGTGGTCGCGATGACCGCGCCGGTGATCTGCTGCATGCTCTTTTCGACCGCTTGCTTGGGAGGCAGATGTTCCTCCTCGATGATGCGCATACAGTTTTCCACCACCACGATCGCGTCGTCCACCAGCGAACCGATCACCAGAATCAGCGCGAACATCGTCAGGGTGTTGATGGTGAAACCGAGCGGGATCAGGAACACGAACGTACCCATCAGCGATACCGGAATCGTGATGCTCGGGATCAGCGTCGCGCGCCAGTCCTGCAGGAACAAGTAGGTGATGCCGACCACGAGGAGCAGCGTGACGATCAGGGTCTCGACGATTTCTTCCATCGTGATGCGGATGTATTCGGTCGGGTCGTAGCCGATCGTATAACTGACGCCATCCGGGAAATACTGGGAAAGCTCCTCCAGCTTGGCGTTGGCGGCGTTGATCACGGAGAGTGCGTTGGCGTCGCTGTTGCGGTAGATGGCCAGAGCGACATTTTCCTTGCCGTTGTAGGTGCTGTTCGCGGCATAGGTTTCCGCGCCGAGTTCGATGCGGGCCACGTCGCGCAGCCGGGTCAACTGGCCCTTCTTGCCGACCTTGATGATGATGTCGCCGAATTCGTCGACGCTCTGCAGACGCCCGAGGGTGTTGACCTTGAGCTGGATGTAGTCGTTGCTGCTTTCCGCGCCGACGGTGCCGGCGGCGGCCTGGATGTTCTGGGTCTGGATCGCGGAGATGATCTCCTCCGGGGAGATGTTCAAACTGGACATACGCAGCGGATCGAGCCAGATGCGCATACTGTATGCGCGCTCGCCCATGATGCTCGCCTCGCTGATGCCGTTGATGCGGGCCAGCGCATCGCGGACGTTCAGCCGGATGTAGTTGGAAAGCTCCAGCTGCGACAGCGAAGTGCCGTCCGTCATGAAGGAGTACATCGCCAGAATGTCGCTGGAACGCTTCCGTACGGTCACGCCGAGCGCCTTCACCTCCTCCGGCAGCGACGGTTCGGCGCGCTGGACGGCGTTCTGCACGTTGACCTGCGCCATGTCGTCGTTGGTGCCGGATTCAAAGGTGATGGTCAGAGAGTAGTTGCCGGAATTGTCCGATGTCGAGGAGAAGTAGATCATATCCTCGACGCCGTTCACCTCCGCTTCGATGATCGCACCGACCGTTTCGGCGATCACCTGGGCGCTGGCGCCGGGATAGCTGGCGGAAACGTTGATGGTCGGCGGTGCGATTTCGGGATACTCCGCGATCGGCACCTGCGTCAGGCAGAGGACGCCGGCAAGCACCGTCACCACCGAGATTACGATCGACAGCTTGGGTCGATCAATGAATATTTGTGAAATCATATTGCTGACCTCTTAGAAGTTTTCGGGCGCGGGAATCGGACGGACCACCGCGCCGGGCTGGGCCTTGTGGGTGCCGTCGACGATCACGGTTTCGCCTTCTTTGGCTCCCGACTTGAGCAGCTGGAAGCTGCCGTTCATATTGCCGAGTTTCACCTCGCGGCGTTCCACCTTGTTGTCGGGCGTGACGATATAGATGTAGCTTCCCTTGCTTTCGGTCATGATGGCCGAGAGTTTCACCGCCGGATAGTTCTCCTTGTTGAGCCGGGAGAGCTGCACGGTGATCGGAGCGCCCGGAAGCAGCTTGCCCTCCTTGTTCGGGAAAGTCGCCCAGATCATCACTGTGCCGGTGTCGGAGTCGATCTTGTTGTCGATGAACGCCACCGTTCCCTGAGACGGGTAGAGGGTATCGTCGGCGAGCACCAGCCGGATGTCCGCGGTCTTTTTCATCGTCGCGACATCGCTGTCGAACATGCTGCGGAAATCCCGTTCGCTGATCGCGAAGGAGGCGTAAATGGGATCGACCTGCACGATGTCCGCGAGCTTCTCGCTGCTGGGGGTTACGTAGTTGCCCTGCGTGTAGGTCACCTTGCCGATACGGCCGGAGATCGGCGCGTAAACTTTGGTATAGGAAAGGTCGTTGCGGGCGTCAAGCCATGTCGCTTCGGCCTCGGCCAGCTGGGCTTTGGTGGTTTTGTAAAGTTTGTCGGCTTCGTCGAATGCGTTTTTGGCGACGGCGTTGGTCTTGTACAGGCCGCTCTGGCGGTCGTAGTTGATCTTGGCGTATTCCAGTTCGGCCTTGATCTGGTCGACCTTGGCTTTGGCGGCCTGTTCCTTGGCGCGGTAGGTGGTGTCCTCCAGCTCGAAGAGCAGGTCTCCCTTTTTGACGATGTCGCCTTCCTTGAAGTTGATCGAGTTGATGTACCCGGAAACCCGGGCCACGAGGTCGACCTCTTCGATGGCCTCCAGCCGGCCAACGAATTTCTTGCCGTCCACTTCCGGCTGGAGCACGACTTTCTCGACCAGTACGCTGGGAGCGGGCTGGGCGGTCCGGTCAGCGGCAAAGCTGCTGAGCGCGAGGAACCCGGCGGCACTGAAGAGGGCCGCGCGGTACAGGTTGTTTCTGATCATCTTATTTCTGTCTCCAATTGATGGGTTGATATGCTGCGATGGAATTCCTTGAGCACCTCCAGCAGGGAGCTGCGCTCCGTTTCCGGAAGTGCCTCAAGGAAAGCGACTGTTCGTTCGGTGAAATAGCGGCAGCCTTCGGCCACCAGCCGCCGGCACGTGTCGGTGGTCCTGATGCGGACCGCCCGGCGGTCGAGCGGGCACGGGGTGCGTTCCAGAAGCCGTTTGCGGACCAGAACCTCGACCATGGCCGAGGTCGCGCCCGACGAAAGCTGCAGCCGGTCGGCCAGCGCCTTGAGCGTGACTCCTTCCGGCGCATCGATTGTCAAGTGGATTACGGTTTTGATCATGTGCTGCTGGCTGATGGTCAATTCCTGAAACGTCGCCACCTCCTTGCGGGAGTGGCGGGTCAATGCGTGTTCACGCATGTCGTCGACAATCCCGAAAAGGAGCTGCCATGTCTGCAATGCGATGTCCGGTTGAACCTTCATCGGTGCTGTTGTATCCTCAATTCCTGCCGTAAATCATATTTAAAAACCATAAAATACACCCGGAATAATATTTTGCAAATCCTAATTACTTTTAAAATCGAACTTTTTTGTTTTCCGATCCGCTGGTGCGGATCTTTTCCGGGAAATCATCGGTTCCGCACAAAAAATACCGAAAAAACTTTGGAAAAACTCATTTCAGGAGTTATATTACTCCAATCAGATTTGAAACGGTTTCGCGACGAAACTGCAACCCAGTGATATATGAGGAATGGGATATGGCGGAAAAAATTCGAGTTGGAGTATGGGGGCTTGGACGGGCCGGCAACGGAATGCACTTCAGCGAGCTGGCGATGTATCCGGATCAGTTCGAGGTCGTCGCCGGGTGCGATATCGATATCGAGCGCCGGGAAGCGGCGATGAAGAAAAAACACGGCATTCACGTCTATGACAACAGTGCCGACTTCCTGAAGGATCAGGAGGTGGAGCTGGTCACGATCGCAACTCGTTCGCCGGATCACGTGAAGCACGCGATCGAAGCGGCCGAAGCCGGCAAATACGTGATGGTGGAAAAGCCGATCGCCTGTACGCTGGCCGATGCGCTGGAGCTGAAGAAAGCCTCCGAAAAATTTCCGGGTAAGATCTTTATCCGGCACAACCGCCGTTTCGAACCGGCCTTCGTGCACATCCGCGAAATCATCAAATCCGGCAAGCTGGGCGAAATTTTCGAAATCAAGCTCTGCCGCCACAACTTCCAGTGGCGCGCCGACTGGCAGACGCTGCTGGACTTCGGCGGCGGACAGCTGCTGAACTGGGGGCCGCATATCGTCGATCATGCGCTGCAGTTCCTCGAATCGCCGGTCAGGGAGATCTGGAGCGACCTGAAGCTGGTCGCGGCCAAAGGCGATGCGGAGGATCACCTGAAGATCATTCTCAAAGGCGAAAACGGCCGCGTCGTCGACCTTGAAATCTCCGGCGGCGTGAGCCTGCCCGATCCGGTCTATGTGGTGCGCGGCAGCCGCGGCTCCCTGGTCAGCTATGACGAAAAGCGACTGAAGCTGAAGTACCTGAATCCGGCGGTTCCGATTCCGGAAATCAAGGCGTCTTCCGCCAATCCGCCGCTGGAAGGCGGCTTCGGGGGACAGGTCGCGCCGGTCTGGGTGGAAGATGAGCTCGGCGTCGCGCCCTCCACCGGCGACCAGACCGAAAAGATCTGGCTGTATTTGTATGAAACGATCCGCAACGGCGCCCCCTATCCGATCACGATCGACCAGGCGGTCGAAGTGGTACGGGTGATCGACAAGGTCAAGCAGGGGCCCATCGACGTCGTCAAGTAACACGGAACCAAGGAGAAAAAAATTATGAAAGCTCCGGACAGTCAAATTGCCGTAACTCTTTACAATCTGCGCGATTATTGCCAGACTGAAAGCGATCTCGACCGCACCCTCGACAAGGTCTGCGCGATCGGCTATCAGGCGGTGCAGGTCTCCGGCACTCCGCTGGCGGCGGATGTGATCAGAAAGCAGCTCGACAAGCACAATCTGTTCTGCTGCGCCACCCATGAAAATCTGCAGACCATCTCCGGCGACGTCGCTCCGCTGATCGACCGTCTCCAGACCCTCGGATGCGATTTCACCGCGCTCGGCGCTCCCCCGGAAGAGTACCGCACCACCGTCGAAGGCGTGGCCAGGCTGGTGAAAATCTTCAACGAGCAGGGCGCGAAGCTGATGGAAAAGGGTATCCGCCTCGGCTACCACAACCATCATTTTGAATTCATCCGTCTGCCCGGCACGAAAAAGACGATGCTGGAAACCTTCTACGACGACACCGATTCCAGGTGTGTCTCCGCCGAAATCGACGTGCACTGGGTGACCCGCGGCGGCGGCAGCCCGGTCCGCTGGATCAGGAAGGTCGCCGGCCGTATGCCGGTGATCCATTTCAAGGATTTCGCGGTGATCGGCAACAATGAGCCCGCCTTCTGCGAAATCGGCGAAGGCAATCTCGACTGGCCCGCCATCATCGAAGCCTGCCGTGAAACCGGCGTGCGCTGGTATTCCATCGAACAGGATGCGCTCTTCCAGAACCGCGATATCTTCGATTCAATCAAAATCTCCTTCGACAATCTCAAGGCGATGGGCGTCAAGTAAGGATGTCCCGATTTTTCTCCGTCCGGCGATGTGCCGGTGCGGATTCAGGCAGTTTTCCGGCAATACCGGAAAACTGCCTGTTTGACTTTACGGTATCAGAGGCCTAGCGGCTCAAATTGCCCGAAGCATCCGGAAAGGCCGGGTGGCCCCGTTGGAGCTTCCGTGCCTTCCGTGGAAGTCCGTGGGCACAATGCTCGTAAGGCCGGGCGGCCGCCTTGGAGGGCGGAGATTCATCTCCGCTTCAAGTCGCACGTGAGTTTTACGGTTGGCTTGTCATTGCAACAAGAGCAGGCAAGCTGCCCGGAGGGTAACAACTTTTGAGCGCAAGCACAGGCAGGCTGCCCGGAGGGTAGTGAGCACCGCACCTCCGGCCTGCGGATGGCTCCGGGGGACG
>ENA-UOJS01000771-UOJS01000771.1-human-gut-metagenome-genome-assembly--contig:-C74-NODE-771-length-31347-cov-11.614406_pt1 | contig 31347 bp, 24 predicted proteins | sample MGYA00242355_ERZ723902 | MGnify/ENA metagenome assembly ERZ723902
ATTTTCGCTAATCACCAAATTTACAAACACTTACAATTCGTCGAACTCACGTTAACTATGTTCTCAATGCCGGAACGGTTTATCATCTGACAGGCGACTGGACAAATGGTCTTGTCGGCACAATGTGGACACTCCAGGAAGTTGATGAATCCGGCACTCCTGTACCGGGAAGCAAGCTGTCCATTGATTTCGGTGACGACCATCTGACCGGCATCAAGGAGATTTCTGCCGACGGTGCAGCCGACGCTGCGGTTGAGGGAATATACAACCTCAACGGTCAGAAAGTGTCCGACGACAGCTCCATAGACAATCTGCCTAAGGGCATATACATTGTCAACGGACGCAAAATGGTAGTAAGATAGTAATATTTAGTAGTTAGCTTCTGTTTATAAAATTTACCTGTAGTCCGGTGAACGCAGTCGATTGCGTTCACCGGGCTTTTTTCTTCTCCCGCCTCTACATCCTTATTATGCCGCAGTCGTGCCGGTTGTGTCCGTCGTTTCTGTAGCTCACGTGCAGCCAGTATATGCCGCTCTTCGCCTTGTTCTCGAACAGCAGCTGGTCGAAGGGCAGGTTGTCGCGTATGTATTCATACATCTTCATTCCCCCGCTCCTTCCTGACACGTTGATGTCTGCGGCCTCTCCGCGCAGGTGTTGCGAGCCGGCGGCGCCTCCTACCTTCGTGTTCAGCTCCTCGCATCGGTATCCGCTTGTTATCCTTATCACTCCGAAGCGTCGCCTCAGAGGCTCGAGCACGTTCTCGCAGAGAGCCTTCAGCCGTTCCACATGCTCCTCGCGCGGTGTGTTGTCAATGTTGTGCCTTATGGCAGTGCCCGACGCCACAAACTCGTTCAGTATGAAGTGCGGGCTCAGGTTTTGGTTAAGATCGATTGTGTTCATGTCTTTCTTTTGTGTTTTTTTGATAAACGATTATTAAGATGTCAGTGTTTTTCCATGTGTGAGAGTCGTTCCTACTGTGCGCGGCTTATCTCCGCGTCGGTGGGCCGCGCCATTCCCGCCACGAAATGCAGCCAGCAGAAGCGTTCCAGATAAGCCCGTTGCCTTATTCCCTTGCGCGCCATAGCCTTTGCCGCCACCTTATACGGGTTTGCCGGCAGGTGCACGCGAAGCCTCGAGCAGATGGTCTTTGCCAGTTCCGACATTGACGCCGGGCTGCCGTCGGAGTGTCTCACCACGCATCCCCTGTAGGCAATGTACGTCAGTTCCATCAGGTCTGCCAGCGTTCCCTTCCATCTTATGCCGCCCTTGCCGCTCTCGTCCATCAGTCTGACAAACGCCTCTTCCATCATTCTCCGTCCCTCGTCGCGCTGCTCGCGTGTGGGCTCTGTGCATCCGTCTGCCGCGACATGCGGCGACAGCTCTGTTTTCAGATGTTCCATAGTCATACCTTATTATATATGTTAAGTGTTTTTCCGGCCGTGTCTTCATGTCTTCCGACACACCGTTTTTACATCGGCAAAAGTAATACATAGCGTGGAAGTAACATTTCCAATTTTTTGATGCCGCGTTAATTTAGGCTAAATCGCCCTGCCTCTACCCCCTGTTTGCCCCGCCAAAGCACTTTTATCGACACATCAGCGGGGCGAAACGGCGCCCGCATCTCAAAATCACGGTAACCCGTTATGCGTGGTATGGCTTAAAATGTTTTCTTTGTTCCATACATAGAAAGCCGGCCGTGCCACCGTGTCACGATGCCCCATGCAGACGTTGCAGCGCCGGCCTGTATGGCTTAAACCAACAATACATAAAAACATAAACGCTATGAAAAAGTTCAGATCATTGTTTCCCATGATGACGACAGCGTCTTTCGCTGTCATGATGTTCGCCGCCTGCAGCGACGACAGCGGCACCGTGCCGCCTCCCGATCCCGTTCCGCCTGTGGGCGACGCGGTTGAGCTGGCCGCCGACGGTGCGCAGCAGACCATCTCCATACCTGTTGACGAGCCGTGGGAAGCCACCTCGTCTGCCGACTGGCTGCAACTCTCGCAGATGGGCGGCAAGGGTGGTGAGAGCGTGCAGATAGTGGCTGCGCGCAACATTACGGGTGTTGCCCGCACCGGATACATACGTTTCGGCAGTGCCATGCGCAGCCGTGCCCATGCCCGTGCCGCAGCCGACTCTACGCAGATTGTGGTTCATCAGCCCGCAGGTGAGACAGACGAGGCTCCCGGCGTTGTGCTCACGGCCGCACGGTTTGAGAACGGCGGCATATACGTGGACATCTACAACGGCCGCGAATCCACCAGCACCATGCAGCAGCTCGCCTCTGAGAGTGCCGCGTTCCCCTTCACCGACCCCAACGCAACCGTGCCTTCAAAGGAGCCGATAGTATATATCAAGCAGGGCCAGACCTACACCGCGCATCCGTATGTGGTGCTCGACGACAACGGAGTGGCTGAAGGCAAGTTCTCCATCGCCGGCGAACCGTCGGTAAATACCCTGCGCGTGAAGCAGAACATAGTGTTCCACGAGCTCGGCAACATGTCTAACCAAGGCTCTGCAAACATCCACTTCGTCAAGGACGGCACTATATATTACGGCGGCGGAATAATAGAACGCACGACGCTCGGCAACGTGAGCACCACGCCGTGCTACGAGTTCCGCTCGTACAACACGGTGACGGGCGAGGAGAAAACCTACGCCGACATACCCGAGGACGGTGCCGGCGCCATCTGGGACGGCATACCGCTGATAGTGGGCCCGAGCGGCATCTACTCGCTTGCCGGCAACAACTGGCACACCGTAGCCCTGCGCTCGGCTGCTCCTCTCGCCGCTTCGGTAGAGGGCAACAACCTGTATGTGGTGACGGCTACCGACATCGAGGCATACACACTGGCCTACGACGGCGAGGGCAACGTTACCGCCACGCCAGGCGCGACAACCGCTCACGGACAGTATTTCGCCGAGCTGAAGGTTACATCCGACGGCAACGGCACAACATGGCTGCTGGACGACCTTTTCCATCGTGCCCACTCGCTGAGCGGCGGCACGCTGCACACCACCAACTGCACGCCCACCGACTCGCTGAGCAACGAATTCTCGTTCATCGGTGTCGTTGGAAATCAGATATACGCCATGGACAGCGGCGCCGTGACGCGCTATGCTCCGGGCATCGGCAGTCCCGACCCGCTGCGCATGTTGGGATCGTTCGAGTGGTATGGAGCGGTGGAGTGTGTTGAAGGAAAACTCTACAACTTCGGCGGCACGACGCAGTATCGCGGCACCCACACGGCTTCGAAGGCTCTCCGCCGTTTCAGTCCTGACGACTATGTGCCCGTGTCTGTCGTCATCTTGCCCGAATGACGCGCTGCCGCGAAGCTTACATCCTAAAAACAGTCTTTTTACCGTGTTTAAGTAAATATTTAGCTATGGAGAAACAAAACGGCCTTTCCCGGTATACGGGGAGGGCTTTTTTGTGGATTGAAACGGGGAGGATTGAGGGGGAGACGGGGATGTTTCGCAGCGTTGGGAAGTATATATTAACGTCGTAATTTCGACAAATTATGAATGTCTGTAAATTATAATCGTAACTATTATCGCTTGTATTTCTTTTATTTCCGGTAATATATGAATACAAAAAAATCCGGTAAAGACTAAATTTACAGGCATTTACAATTCGATGCGGTCTAATGACCGATTTGGGTTTAATAATATCTTCTTATAATTCTTTGACCTCCTTTCCCGGATTCTTATTTTTATATAGGTAATCTCTTTATATTAAAATCTTCTATGGCTATATATCAATTTTGGCATAATAAAATAGTAACAATATTACAATTTAGCGGTCATTTGCTTTTCGTTTACAATAGATACACAATTAGTTGGGAGAAAGTGCACTTTATACTTCTTATATAATTTTTTGTATTCTGTTGCATCGTCAAAAATGGTTTGGTTAAATGCCACCTTATTTCTTCTGGGAAACGATATCACACCATAAACACGTTGTTTTTCAATAATACCTTTATCTCTGAATATTTGCACAGTAGATATAATCTGAGTTTTTACTTTATCCTTATATTCAGATATGTTTTTCGACTTGCAGTCTTTTATCTCCACAAAAGCCATACCTATATCTTCTTTCTTACTTTCAGTAAATAATACACACTCGCAATGTGATATATCATTTTCTTCATTATCTTTAAACTGATGATCATCAAAGATATTACATATAACTGACAATTCCGAAGAATTTTCAAAAACCAGGCAGTCCATATCTTTATCACTATCCGGAGCCTGCGGTATGTTCTCATGAAATTCCACTTTTCTATTGCTGCTTGTTCTTTCAGTAAAATCAGCAATATACAGTTTAGGTGCTGTACTACTACAAAAGACTGATTGTTGGTAAACGGCTTGTATTTTATTCTTCATCTTCGTAGTAATTTAAAAGTTCCAAATATTCTTCCGAATTCTTCTTATATGCTTTATTTAAGTAATTGTCCTCGATTATACCATCTTCATCCTGTATACTGCGGAGAGTGCCATTATCCAATTCAAAAATAGACACCAATTTCGGATCAATCCATGCCGAATGAGATGCGAAGTCAGAAACTTTATCTTCCGGAATATTATCTCTTACCAGTCCTCCCATTATACAGTTATTAATGGCAAATAATATATATGGACTATGCGTAGTTATAATAGCAGCATGCTTTTTATCGTTCTGCATGATTCCTAACAGCCAATAAATAAATTCCTGTTGCGTATCAGGAAAGAGATTTTGTTCAGGCTCTTCTATAAACAACTGAGTATAATGATAATTAAACAACTGCTCCATAATGTGGACAGCATTATATATATTATGGGACAAATCTTTCGGTGACAAATCTGAAAGTTTGTTTATCGGCTTTACATCATAACACTCAAGTAGTTTAAACAAGGAAATCAATATATTGGAATATTTTTTGAGGTTGCTGATATTTTCTCCATCATTAATTCTATTAGCTATCACAATCATTTTATTTGCGAAATCATTTTTCGCCATTTCTTTTGACGGAGACAAAGTCCTTTGCTTTTTATACAGATTTGACAGCATATATATTATAGTCTGGTACAATGGTAATACAGATTGAATACCACTTGACGCATTCGTAAGCAATAACTTTGATCCATTGTCAAATATATAATCCTTGTCATTAATGTTCTCATAGGAAACTTTTCTGCTGATAAGATTTGAAATATCAAGTTTCTTAATATCTTCTTTAGCTTCCAACCAGTCATAAGCAAAATATAGTAACACATTGTTTCCCTCATTATATTTGCTGAAATTAGGCACTCCGGTCACAAAGTTACGTTCCGAGGGGATATAGCATATTTTGGGATAAGAGAATACCATTTTATCATTTAACTTAATGGTGGTCTTCTTTGTACTATGAGTATATGTTATAGTCATTGCCTCTCCCTCATACTTTATGCTGGCATTTTTGTGAAAATATCCCTCCAGTTTATGATATTCTACAAGAGAATCATAAAACACTCCCTGTTTTTGATAATTTTCCAGTTGTTTATTATTCAAGAAACAAGTTTTCTCTACCCACTGGCAGTGGCAAAGTATTTTAGATATAGTACTCTTTCCTGACGATTGAGGTCCCATAAAAACATTTATTCTATTAACCTCAAATTCTACAAGTTTTATCGCTCCTATATTCTTTATTGTAAGTTTTTGCATGCTTTTTTTATTTAGTATGTATATAATATTTGAGACTTTTCTATAAAAATATGGTATATATCATTTTGTGAATTTTCTTTAGAGATGTATCCGAAGACTATTCATCTGCTTTTTCTGAAATATATAAAGTACTTTTGTCTGCGGTATTTTTACTTACCCTAAATGCACATGGTGCGGTATTTATAATAAAAGATTCTCCCTCATTCATGTTGCTTGTCAGTTCATAAGGACGTTTCTTATATAGCTGTCCGGCAATAACCATAATCATAAGTTGCCTGTCTTTTAATGGAAAACAGAGGACGTCTTTTTCTATTTTTGATTGAATCCCTCCAATTACAACATTGTCACCACCTGCCATCCGGTAAGTCCGGTCATAACAACGTAGAATATCCACACTACCCATTGTTCGCGAGCAGAGGATAGATACATTGCGTGATTCCAACATCTTTTTGTTTATTAAATATTCTGTTTGCATAGTATAATGTGAGCCGGACGAATTGTAAGTGTCTGTAAATTAGGTGATCAGTGAAGATTGCTGTATTTTTATAGTATTGAGAATCATAGAATTACAAATAATAATCGCTATGATTACCGAAAGCAAAGTTATAGAATTATTCTGTATGGCAGATGTTTTTGCAGTTTTTTTTGATGTAATGGTGTCAAAATACACACTTAAACCGCAATCGGATGTTAGACCGCATAGGTTTTTTATATATTTTATACATTCATGTTTTCAGCCGTCTTTTTGTTTTCTATCGGCCTCTTTTGTTGGATTTTTTGCAGGCATAGCGGGCTATGTCAAGAAAAATACAACGAAAATATGCTCTATATAAAGCAAAATTCCGACTGAATTTAATGACTGATTCGGGTTAAATGCCCGGACGAGCGTTGTCTTATACGTTTAAAAAGAAAGCTGTATGGGTGACTTTCAGATTGTAACCGGATTTTGATATTCCGGTCGTCTTTTCCAGATATACCCCGAAAAATAAGCGCGTATTTGCGAGCTGGGTTGTCTTCGGACGCAAATACGCGGATTATGAGAGGTTTTTATAAAGTGTTGAATATCAACGTTTTATGTTTTAGAGGTATTTTTTCGTATTGCAAAAAGCACCATTTCGGCTTGCGAAATGGGCCATATTGGGTGCTGAAATAGGCCATATTGCACCATGAAATGGGCTTTATCGTAATGCGAAATAGGCTATTTCGGAAAGCGAAATGTATTTTTCCGGACTACGTTATGGGGTATATCAAAATGCGGTATTGTACGGAATGTCCTTTATTTTGTTGGTTTTAACATTCCTTTACATCTCTTTTGCGAAAATATTTTGTCAAAATTTAGTCAAGAAAAATTGTAAGTATGTAGTGCGGATTTGCTCCAAATATGGCGGTATAAGACGTGGGAAAGGGCACGGAATGTATTTATCCGGCGAGCCGAAAATATGTGCTGCCATTGCGGTAAAGGTTTATCGGTTGCGGTGAAGCGGATATATTGTTATGTCAAGTTGGATTTATTGTTATGGCGGTGTGGGCTTATCATTAAATTACCGTCAATTTATTATTATAGCAATATGGATTTATTATTATAACCACTGTGGATTTATCGTTATATCAATATGAATTTAATGTTATGGCAGTGTGAATTTATTATTCTAATAATATCAATCTATAATTATTTGAAACCTTCTCTTCTGCGCTTCATACAGCCACGTGTTTTCAGCAAATTTTCCGTCATTCCATAATCTTCGGTGAATAAAGCCCATACACATGGAATATATCCTGCCCTCATATATTCAGCCATAAAAAAACGGCGACACATGGTTTTGTGCCGCCGTCTGTGCGTCATCGTCGCGTGGACAGTCTTATGCCGCGTCGCAGGCAGAGCCTGTCGCAGTCACGTCATTAGCGTATCACGCGGTAGTAATCTTCTTTTCTCGGTTTCGGTTCTTTTGGCTCCGCGTCGGCATATCCCAACGACAGCGCGCCTATGCCGATGAGTCCGTCGGGCAGTCCCCACTGTTTCATCAGCTCCTTGCCTTCGTCAGTCATGAACATCTCGTGCTCGCGGTTTATCCAGCAAGAGGCAAGTCCCAGTGCGTGTGCGGCGAGCATCATGTTCTCGAGCACGCAACTGCCGTCCTGGAATGCGTTGGCATAGTTGTCGGGAGCGAACACCAGTACTATTGTCGGTGCGCCGTAGTAGGGGTCGGAGGTGACACCCATCACCTTGGCGTTCATCTTTGTCAGTGTGGCGCGCTGTTCGCTGTTCTGCACGGCCACGATGAAAGGCGACTGCGAGCCGTGACCCGTAGGCGCGTATGTTCCTGCCTTGAGCACCTCTTCGAGCAGTTGGTCGTCCACCTGCTGTGTCTTGTACTTGCGGCAACTGCGTCGCGTGTTGATAAGTTTAATAAAATCGTTCTCCATATCGTATATTGTTTTAGAGTGTTTTGTTCTTGTCGTCATCATTGTCGCGGTCCTCCGGTCGGCCCGGCTGCGCCGTGACATATTGCGGCATCAGTCCGTCGGTGAACCGGTCTATCGTTCCGTCTGCCGTCATCTGCTCCATCGTGCCCTCCGTGAGCGAGTGCTCGTCCATGAGCCAGAGCCTGTCGGCAGTGCGTATTGCCATCTCCATGTCGTGTGTGGAGAGCAGTATGGTCTTGCCCTCCTCGTGTGCCAGTCGGGCGAGCAGCTGCATGAGGCGCGCCTTCGACGGGTAGTCGAGAAAGGCGGTGGGCTCGTCGAGCAGCATCAGCGGCGCTTCCTGCGCGAGCGCTTTCGCCACCATCACCTTTTGTCGCTGTCCGTCGCTCAGGGTGGTGACGGTGCGTCGGGCTATGTCGTTTATGCCTGTCAGTTTGAGAGCACGCTGCACCGCCCTCAGGTCGTTGCCCTTCAGCGTTCCCCACATTCCGGTGTATGGCGCGCGTCCGAGTGACACGAGCTGTGCCACGTCCATGTTTATGGTGCTCGGCGGTGCCGTAAGCACTATGCTCACACGTCGCGCCATATCCTTCTGCGAGAGTGTCGCGCTGTCGGTTCCGTCTATGTATATCCTGCCTCCGAGCCGTGGCTGCAACGATGCCACGGTGCGCAGCAAGGTCGATTTTCCCGTTCCGTTGCGGCCTATGAGGCATGTCAGCTGTCCGGCGGGCAGCGTGGCGTCTATTCCGCTTGCCACTATGCGCTGTCCGTGTCGGCCCGTGCGGTAGCCTATGCACAGCTTCTCGAGTCTCACGTATGGTTGCTGTTTCATGTCCTTCGGCGGCATACAGATGTGCTTTATTGCAGTTTTATCGACATCGAGTCGTATATCTTCTGGGCTGAGTTCTGCTTCGTTATGCGCATGAACTTATAGAATCTTATTCTGTCGCGCACCTCAGTAGGGTGTCCCAGTGAGCGCATGCGGCGCATGAATACATAGTCCTTGTGGCGTGCTACGAATTGGTCGCCGTCCTTCTCGGGCACGAGCAGCACTCCGCTTGACGGTTTGCTCACTCTTCCGAGGCTGTCGGGAGCAGGGTTCTCGAACGACTCTATCGGCTTGCCGAGGTAGAATTCGGCTCCGAAGAAGTGCATGCCCGGCTTTGATATGTACGAGTACAGTTTCTGGTTGGGGAATATCTTGTTCACCACATCGGTCATCTGGCGGAGCGATACGATGTTGAGCATCGTAGGACGGCACACGGCGTCGAGCGCGATATATACCGAGAACATCACGCAGAGCGTTCCGAGTGTGAGCGTGCGGACGTTGTGGCGCAGGCGTCTGAAGCACAGTACTACCGCCAGGAGTACTCCTATTATGGCGGGGATGAGCATCAGAGTCGATTCGGTGGCGTCGGGGGTGATGTCGTAGAGCGATTTAATCATCGACATACGGGCGTTGGACTTGTGCTCGCCGAAGAATATACCGGAGAACACGCCCGACTGCAACACCTGGAAAGCAACGCTGAAGAGTATGCCCATGAGCGCGGTGAAGACTGCGAATGCTTCCACCGCACGCCTGTTGTGGCGGCGCGACAGCCATGCTATGTAAAGCGCGGTGAACATGGAAAGGAACACGTGGCAGCACAGGAGGCTTATGTCATGATTGCCCGTAGGCAGCCATGAGAGTACCAAAAGCGTGAGCGTTGCGGTGAAGGTGAAGGCTGTGAGCGGCGACGCCGTGCGCATGTATTGTGCCAGTGCACGGAAAGTGGGGACAATGCCTGCGCTCCGCCACGGACGGGCAAAGAGCGTAAATACAATGAATATGAGCCAGGGCGCGAAACCGGTGGCGGCGTATGCCAGGTTGCCTATGAAGTTATGGTCGAACAGGTTTTGGGTGGTTATGCCCTTGAGCGAACCGTAGTGGTAGGCCATGAACAGCTCGCCGAAGCGTCCGCCGGTCTGCATGAATGCGGCGGTGTACCACAGTGCCGGCACGACGAGCGCGATGACGGTGCATAAGGCCAACTTCGCGGCTGCGCTCTTGCTGCCTTCGCCGCGTACGAGAAGATAGACATACATCACTATCGGCGGCAGCAATACCATGAACGGACCGGTGGTCAGTCCCGTGAGAGCCATGCATAGCGTGGCCGCGAGAGGCAGGCGTCGGTCGCCGTTCTCATGCCAACGGTAGAGCAGAAGCATTGCTCCGGTGGCGAAGGCTGTGGCCATGATGCCGGGATTGCATGTAAGGGCGTCGCGGTGAAGGCCGTAGGCGGTGAGCATGATCAATGGGGCGAGCATGGCGCGCAGGGTTGTCGTGCGTCTGCGCATGAAGGCGAAGACCACCGCGCACATGACTATCAGCGACAGGGCGGCGGGCAGTCGCGAGCTGAACTCGCTCACGTGACCCCACGGCAGTGACAATAGTGCCACGCACAGATGGTAGAGCGGCGGGCAAGCCGTCAGGTCGCCACCCGATGTGAAGGGCAGTATCAGGTTTCCGTCTTTAAGTATCGATACGGCCACAAGCGCTTCGCGTGGCTCGTCCATGCTGAAGAAGTCGTTTTGCCAGAGAAACGGCAGCAGCATTGCCATGGCTATGACAACAACTGCGATGAGGGGAATGTTTTTCCCGAATGTTTTCATAATATATCTCAGTTTTCCTTTTTGGTTGTTCGGTATGCTCCGTTATTAATGCTCATAAGGGCATGAGCCGGCATAATGAAAGACTTTTATTCATGATGTCGGGCTTTTATAATATCGTGCAAAGATACAGTAAAAGAAGGAGCGCAGCAAATTTTGAAGTTTCAAAATGCCGCGCTCCACAGTGTATGAAAATTATTACAGATTAAGTTTCATGCCCGCTGCAACAGTTGCCCGAGGCATTGTGAAACCTTTATTTATCTCGTATTTCTGTGCGAGGAGGTTCTCACCTCTCACATACAGATGCAGTGCCTTGCCCACGCGCAGGCTTGCCGTGAGGTGCCAGAGGGCGGCGTGCGATGTGTCGTCGGTTGATTCGCTGGTGAGCAGACCGGCAAAATACATCAGTCCGGTGTTCAGGGTGAGTCGGTTAAGGGTGTATGTCGCGCCGGCATACAGCTTGTGCTCGGGTGCGCCGGTGATGTGTGCGCTCGTGTGAAGATAGCTGTAGTTGGCGTTGACGGTGAGGTTCTGCGATGCGCGCAGCGCCATTTCGGCCTCCACGCCGCTGTTCTCCGTCTTGCCGGTGTTCATGTTCAGCGGTCGTCCGTCGGTGAATACGGTCGTTATGAGATTGTCGGCCTTGAGGTAGAACACGTTCACTCCGGCCTTCAGACGGCCGTCCATGAACCGCTGCGACCACGACAGCTCGTAGTTGGTCATGCTTTCCGCCTCCAGGTCGGGGTTCTTAGGATTGAACATATACATATCCTTTATGGTCGGGTTGCGGAATCCGCGGCTCACCATTGCCCTTATCACGGCGTCCGGTGAGAGCCGGAACGACAGACCGCCCTGCGGTACGAGCTGTGTGCCCGAGCGCGAATGATGGTCCACACGCAGTCCTGCATCGGCCGTGAGCCACGACGTTATGTCCTGCCTGAAGTCCACATATCCGGCGAATTCGTCCTGCGTCTTGTCGGCTATCACCTTCTCTGCGCCTCCCTCAATGGCCCTGTTCCAAGCCTTTCCGCCGAAGTGCTGGTAGTCGAAACCCACCGTTGTGCGGTTGCCTCCGAACAGTTCCACACTCTGATAGAGCGATACTCCCGCCATGACATCGTCGTGCAGATAGAGCGATGTCTGCGGACTCTCGTCGGCGGTGTGGCCGTCGTTTATGTTGTGATGGCCCCAGTTGTAATACACCCGCAGCGCTCCCGATGTGCGGTCGTAGTCGTTCACCAGCGCCAGGGCGGCCGTTCCGCGTGTTATCTTCATGTCGTTGTCTATCAGCGGAGCCGACACCGGTCCGGGGTTCGAGCTTTTGAAGTAGGTCACATTGGCCTCGCCGCTCGCCTTCCAGTTGTCGTTGAATGTCCATACGGGCCTGATGAATCCGGCGAACTGCTCAAACTGCGAGTTGGGACGGTGGCCGTCGGTGCGGCTGTAGGACAGTGCGGCGGCGTTGGAGAATCGTCCCGACTTCACCTCGTTGCCCACTTCGCCGTGCAGCGAACCGTACGATCCGCCCTCGAACGATATGTCTGTCCTCACGCCGTCGGCCTTTGCCTGTCGCGTAACGATGTTCATCACGCCGCCCATGGCGTTCGAACCGTAGAGCAGTGAGGCCGGTCCGCGCAGCACTTCCACGCGTTCCGCCGTCATGGTGAGGCACGCGTCGGGTATGGGGTGGCCGTAGAGGCCCGCATACTGCGGTTGTCCGTCCACGAGAACAAGCATGGACGCACCGCTGCCGATGCCGCGCAGCTTTATCGAACCCGCCGCTCCGGTGGACACTCCGTAGCCCATCACTCCGCGGCTCGTGACGAACAGTCCCGGCACAAGCTCGTTTACTGTGGGCAATACCGACTCGCGGAAGTCGGCGGTGAGCTGTTTCCGACTGACGGTGGATATGGTCATGGGCAGATGTCGCACGTCGGTGGTGTTGCGTGTACCCGTGACCACCACCTCGGCGATGTTCTGTCTGATGGAATCATTGAATATAGTTGTTTCAGCACCGGCCGCCGCCGATGCCATGAGAGCCATGCAGATTGCCGTCAGTCTCATAGCTTCTGTTTTAATCTGTCAACAAACTGGTCTATCTCATGCAGTCGTGCCGGGATGTCGATGCGTTGCGGGCAGTGCGGAATACATTGTCCGCAGCCTATGCAGTGGTTGGCCTGACGCTCCTCGTCCACGGCGCGGTTCTGTCCGATGATGAACTCGCGGCGGTAACGTGCGTAGTTCGGGTCGCGCTTGTCTTCGGGCATACGCTCCTCGCTCTTCACGAGATTGTAGTGGAGCAGTACGCCAGGAATGTCCACACCGTAGGGACACGGCATGCAGTACTTGCAGTCGTTGCACGGTATGAGCATGAATTTCAGTATCTTCTTTGCCACCTGCTCGAGGAAGTCCTCCTCTTCCTCCTTCAGCGGAACGAGCGGACTGTACGTGAGCAGATTGTCCTTCAGATGCTCCATATAGGTCATGCCGCTCAGCACAGTGAGCACTCTCGGTTTGCTGGCAGCATATCTGAACGCCCACGACGCCACTGTCTTCTCCGGCGCGCGCTGCTTTATCTCCACGGCAATCGGCTCCGGCACGTTGGAGAGACGGCCTCCGAGCAGCGGTTCCATCACCATTACCGGAATCTTGCGTTTGTCGAGTTCGTTGTAGAGATACTCGGCGTTGGTGTTGCTGTCGTTTATGTCCTTGGCGTGTTTCCAGTCAAGATAGTTGAGCTCAATCATGGCAAAGTCCCACTTATATTTGTCGTGGTTGGCCAGAAGATAGTCATACACGCTTACGTCGCCGTGGTAAGAGAATCCCAGATGGCGTATGCGTCCCTTCTCGCGCTGCTCGAGCAGCCAGTCGAGGATGCCGTTGTAGATGAACCGGCGGCGGAATTCCTCCATGCCGCTGCCGCCGATCATGTGGAGCAGATAGAAGTCGATGTAATCCACCTGAAGCTCCTTGAGCGAGTTCTCGAACATGGCTATCGACCCTTCGCGCGTCTGATTCTCTGCCGCGAAGTTCGACATCTTGGTGGCTATGAAGTAAGAATTGCGCGGATGACGGCTCAGAGCGATGCCCGTAGCGCGCTCCGACATGCCCTGACAGTACATTGGTGACGTGTCAAAATAGTTCACACCATGCTCTATGGCATAGTCGACGAGGCGGTTCACCTGCTCCTGATCGATGGGCGAGTCGGCGTTCTCGCGTGCCGATCCGCGCTCTTCCGACGGCAGACGCATCATTCCGTAAGCGAGTATCGAGACCTTCTGACCCGTCTTCGGGTCGGTGCGGAAGGTCATCTTACCCTTCGGCGGCTCCACCTGATTCTTGTAGTCGTCTTCTGTCGAGAGGTCCTTCTCCTTGCATCCCGTCATTGCCGCCGTAGCCGCGGCAGCCGTTCCGCCCATGAGTTTGAGGAATCCCCGTCGTGATATCTTGTCTTTTATGTTAGTCATATATGTTTCTTTATTGTGTGTTGACAATTATTTGTACCGGTGATGTGCGTGTGCTCATCTTCTGCGGTGCACCTCGTGACCCTCCACGTAGATTGCCGGGAACGGCCGTGAGGGACAAAGATTCTCGCACGCTCCGCATCCGATGCACATCTCTTCGTTGACCACCGGTATCTTCAGACTTGCTTTCTTCTCGTCCTTGTGCTCTTCCTCCTGTGCCTCTGGATAGAGAGGTACCATGGTGATGGCGCCCACCGGGCAGTGGCGCGCGCAGTTGCCGCAGGCCTGTCCGTCGGTGATGGGCACACAGTTCTTTCTTATCCACACGGCGTGACCGATGTGTATGGCTGTCTTCTCGGCGCTTGTGGTGAGCTTGATGGCACCCGTCGGACACACCTCAGAGCAGCGTGTGCATTCCGGACGGCAGTAGCCGCGCTCGTAAGACATTTCGGGCTGCATGAAGGTGTCGAGCTTTGTGGATGGCCGCAGCACGTCGTTAGGACACTCGGCGACGCACAGCTGGCACGCCGTACAGTGCTGGGCCATGTGCCGTGCCGACAAAGATCCCGGCGGAGTGATGCGTGTCTGTCGCTCGGGGCTTACCTTTTTCTCTATCTTTGCCAGTCCGCCGTCCAGCTTAACCTTCTCCTCGGCTATGGCAGCCGATGCAGCCGCCGTCACCGCTCCTAAGAGGAAAGCGCGCTTCGAGGTATCCACCTTTGCGCCGCCTTCAGCCTTTGCCGCCTTGGCAGCGGCAGGTTTGGGTTTGCGCGTGGTGTAGCTTATGGCGTCGAACTTGCATTTTCCGAGGCAGTCGCCGCACGCCACGCAGCGGCTGTAGTCTATTTTATGGTTCTTGACATCAATACATGCCGACTTGCAGTTGCGCTCGCAGAGGCGGCAGCTGGTGCATTTGCTCTCGTCGAAACGTATCTTCAGCCACGAGAAACGCGACAAAAAGCCGAGCACTGTGCCCACGGGGCAGATGGTGTTGCAGTAGGTGCGTCCGCCGCGCCACGCCAGAACGGCAATGACGACGAACGACACCGCAGCCACGGCAAACGTAGCCCACGAGCGCACCCACACGTCGCGCTCATAGAAAGCATAGCTGTCGAAACGCTCGGCTGCCATGGCCAGCAGATTGTTCACACCTATATATATAGGCTGCAACAGGTTGGCGGCCATGCGTCCGTAGCTGCTGTAGGGGGCGATGAGCGCCGCCAGCGGCACCAGTCCCGCCACGAGCGTCACCACCATGAAGGCAAGCATGACGTAGCGCAGCCACTTCTTTTCGGGCGAATAGCTGTATTTGTTGCGGCGTCCGCGGCGTCCCAGGCGCGCGATGATGTCCTGCATGACGCCCAGCGGACAGATTACGGAGCAGTAGATGCGTCCGAAGATGAGCGTGAGCACGATGAGTGCCAGCACCACCAGTACGTTCAGCGCCAGCACGGCCGGCAGAAACTGTATCTTGGCCGTCCATCCGAGCCAGAAGCGCAGCGTGCCCGTGAAGTCGAGAAACATCAGCGTTATGAGCACATAGAACACCGCCGCGAGTATTATTCTTGTCTTTCTCAGCATCGTTAAGTGGTTTTATAGTTTTCTGATGAGATAATATCCTCCGAATGTCTGGAGCAGAAGTCCCGGCACGGCGCGCACCATCGAGGTGAGCACGCTGTGGTCAACGCTTATCATGGCGCGCTCTATGAGCAGACCGGCGAGCAGACAGCCTGTGGCCACACACGCCAGAGCGGCGGGCGTGACCCTGTCGGCCATGCGGCGGGCGAGGGCTGCCGACACCACGGCGAGCAGCACCGACTGCAACAGCATTGGCGGAAGCATTGCGCCGGCGGGGCGTCCGAAGAGCAGCGAGTTGGCGATGGGCGAGAGCACTGCGGTGGCAAGACCTACGGTGAGACCGTATTTGTAGGCTCCTATGAGTGTGAAAAAGAATATCGGCAGAAACATCTGTCCGCCGTAGGGTGCCAGATGGCACAGCTGCGGCAAGGCTATGTTGCCGAGCACAAAGAGAGCGGTGAGCACATAGGTGCGCTGCTCTCTGAGTGAGAGAGTGTACAGTTTGGCTTCGTGTTGCATAATGTTATTGTATGGTTATGTTTATTTGTCTATGCTGATGAGCTGATATTTGCGGCTGCCCAGACCTATCTTCTCCGCGTGCTCAATGGTGTGTGTGCCGTGGCGCGACTTGATGCGCTCAACGAGCGGAGCGTTGTCGTTGCCCTCGCTTGGAGTCATGTTGAAGATGATGTCCACGCAAGCCTGGTCGAGAGCCACGGGGTCGAGCGATGCCAGAATGCCGTAATCCTTCAGCTTCACACTCTCAGGCTTCGACACGCAGTCGCAGTCCACCGACATGTTGTTCATCACGCTGATGTACAGAATGTTGTCGCCGAAGTAGTCGGCCACTGCCTGTGCGGCCGCAGCCATCGACTCGAGGAATCCGTCCTGATTCTGAGTGTGTCCCCAGACACCCTCCACCTTGTCCTGATAGCCCGCCGAGTGTATGTACGCCTTGCCGTTGGCAGAGGCCACGCCTATGCTCTGGTTCTTTATCACTCCGCCCAGGCCGCCCATGGGATGACCCTTGAAGTGGGCGAGGTTTATCATGAAGTCGTAGTTCTTCAGTCCCGTTCCCACGAGGTCGTACTTTATGTTGGTGGTGTCGCGCACCGGTATCTTGAACTCGCCCTTGGCGTCCATTATCTCCACCTTGGCAATCTTGGTGAATCCGTGTTCCTCAGCCACGCGCATGTGTTCCTCCGTACTGCTGCGGCGTCCGCCGTAAGCCGTGTTGCACTCTACGATGGTGCCGTTCACCTTCTTCACCAGCGGACCGATGAGCGAGGGCTGCAGATAGTTGGGGTTGCCGGCCTCGCCGGTGCTCACTTTCACTGCCACGCGGCCCTTTGCCTTGCGTCCGAGCGCCTCGTATATCTTTATGAGCGATTCGGGCGAGATGTCGCGCGTCACGTAAACCTTCGACTGTGCCATTGCGGCTGCCGACAATAATAATACAAGTGTGGAAAGCAAAAGTTTTCTGATCATATCTTTTTATTGTTTAAATGGTTTTGTCCGGTCTGTCAGGACGTCGTGTCCTTGTGTGGGCGTGTGTTGATATGTCGTGCCGTCGCCTGTCGGGCTGGTTGCGTTGCGGTGGCGGTGTGCGCTTTGTCAGATTGTTTCAGAATGAGACTGTTAAAGGTCTTATATGTTGACAAAGTTATGAAAAAAACGGAAATATCCACATCTCGGATACGAAAAAATAGCGTTACGCCTTACTGTCTGTCATTCGGCGCACGGCGCGCCCTGTTGTTGCGTGCCGCTACGTGCCTTTCGTCGGTAAACTGTGGCGTGTGCACAGGGCTTGTCGCAAGGGCTGTGCACACGCTCGCAGATGTATGGCGGTAGAGTGGGGCTGCGCGTCGTGCGCAGCAATGTTACGCCCACGGTGCAAAGATATGCAAAAACATTGTCGGCGGCCGCAAAGATATTACGGAGAAAACAACCATTTTTACAGATATACGGTGCGCCATTCCGTTACGCGGCTTGCGGGCGGACGAGGCTCGGCGGGACCCGGAGAGTCGGCCGGGCAGGCCGTGGCGAAACGGGCTTAATGACGCGGTTTTCTGCATATATATGCAATTTGAAAAGTAAAAAATCCTGACAAAATTTTTTCGCGAAATAGAAAACGGAGCACGGCGAAAAGGGCTTTTCCGGACGGAATTTTCTTTATCTACCCGTATGATTCCCGCTTCCGAAAGGCACGAAAAATCGGTCGGTTTTGCGAAATGGGCTTTATCGCACCCTGAAATGGGCTTAATCGGAGCACGATATAGGGCATATCGCAGCACGAAATGGGCCATTTCGGACTGCAATATGGGCCATTTTGCAACGCGACATTGAGACCGTCGGATTGCCGGAAAGTGCAAACCGCTGACTGACAAGCATTTGCGCAAACCGCTCAAAACTCGCGTATTTGCGGCCAAAAGTTTTGCGGCGCGAAATAAGTGGCTTAATTTCGAGTTGAGGGTGAATATTTATGCAAAACCGATTTGCAGAACTGTATATTTATACATTATCGTCGTCGGCTTTACCTGTTGCCTGTCCGTGGATTGGCGTTGCGCGACGAAATACGGCGGTAGCGCACCTGTCGTGATGCGACGGACGGGGCACAGGGATGTGGACGGCGGAGACGTGCAGGCCGACATGAAACGAACTGTCCGTAAACACATTCCGGATGGGGCGCGCACTAGAATCTGTTTGATATGTCGAATATTTTTAAAAAAAAGTATATACCTTATTTACAGAGGTATATACTATTTGTAAGCGGCATAAAACAGATAAAAATAAGTGTATCAGAGGGTTAGCAGTTTGTTATATATTTTCCGCCGATTGTGACTTTTATCCGTTAAATTATGTGAACGCGAAGGCTTTTGTAAGCATAATATTTTGTTACAAAGCATATAATGGATATCTTTGTCGAAGATTTCTTTTTTAAAAAAGTATTAATGTTGCTACACCTCTGTAAATGAGGTATATGATATACAAAGATGTAATTAAGCAAAATATCTGAAAATTAAAAAAAATAAACAAAAATGATTTGCCGCTTTAATCAACGTCAATCTTTAGGCAAAAATATATGTTATGTCGCTATCAATTCTTAATAATTGAGTACTTCTTGCCTGTGCGCAACGGCGGACAGGAACTTTGGTCGTAGACGAAATGGAATAATGAACATTAATAACAGAAACTATAAACTAATAAGGACATGAAGAAAAAAAAGTATGTGAAGCCTCTGGTTACGGTTATTGGTATGGAGGCTGAGCCGGTGTTGGCGAGCTATTCATCGTACAATACCACCGGTGATCAAACAGATGCGGGCGTTGATATTGATGAAGGTATGCCGGACGATGACGGAACTGACTTGGAAAAAAATAAGTATGGACAGAACTCTTATTCTGTATGGGATTAATGTGTAACAAATAACGGTGTATAAATTGAAAGTAAATAACATGAAGCATTTTACTAAATTGTTTGTCGGGATATTGTTCCTGATATTGGGTGGCACACAGAGTGGCTTCGCCCAGACCACCATTGACAACATGCTGCTGAAGGTGGCTGTCGATCCTGCGGAGGTTGCAGATAAGAAGGATGCAGAAGGAAATCCTGTTTATGTCTATCTGTATAATGTTACCAACCATAAATTCGTGCATGGTGGTGGAGAATTCGGAGCGCAGGCTGTATTGAGCGATAGAGGAATACGCTTTGAGGTTACTAAAACAAATGATGGAAAATATCGTCTTGAGTCTGCTATTTATAATCCATCTCATAAAGGTGGATATCTTGGTGTGGATATCTATAACCCCGGAGATGTCTGGAATACATATAAGACATATATAGACAGAGGCACAGATGATTCTGATATACGTTTCACCCCAGTAGCCGGAAAAGATAACATATATGAGTTATCCTTTATTGGTGATAGACAAAGAACTTATTGGTATACTCATTATGATGGTGGCGATGGCGTTGGCTATGTTCATGTAGTAGATTCACGTTTAAGACCGGATGAATGGTGTCTGATAAAGCGTGACGATTATAATACAATATTGGAAGCTGTCGCACAGCAGGGACGTTACAACATTACCGGACTTATAGGAAACTCACGCTTCCTCAGAAATGTAAGTGATGAGAATAACCTATTCTGGAAGGTGACAGGTCTGAATTATAGCAATGACGACTATTGCACAACCATTGATCCGCATCTTGGAGCTATCCAACAAGGTGATGAAGGTTTTCAAAATAGTGATGACTATGCGAGGGCTTACGGTGCTTTCGGATGTCTTGAGATAGGAGCTGTTAATGCGAGTGAAGAGTCTCCCGTAGAGTTCTTTCAGGAAATCACAGGTCTGAAACCTGGACTTTATATGGTAGAGGCACAGGCTTTCTTCGACAAGAATGACTATGCAAAATATATGGAAGGCAAATACGATACACCTAATACAACAGATGCTTCAAACGCATATCTGTTCGCTAACGAAGCAGAGACATTGATACCTATGCTCGACGGGGAAGATTATGATCTTTTTGATGCTGATGTGACAACTCTTTCTGATGCACTTAAGGGAACAAATAAGCAATATTTCCGCCGCAACGTCGCAGCAGCCTATTTCCTTGCGAAGGGAAATGCATACGAACCGGACGAGTCTAATCATAGAGTAAGAGTATATGTTAATGTAACGGATGATGGCAGCGGAACCGGCACGCTGAAGCTGGGTGTGAATAAGAAAGGTAAGGAAGGTCGTGTATATGTAGACAACTTCGGCCTGTATTATGTTGGAGATAACGAAATAGGTCTTGACGCTTACCAGCGTGATGTAAATAAGGTTGATCAGAACACATACTTACAGCAGTATCCGTTCCACCTCAGCCGTAAGTTCGTGTTGAGTAAAAAGGATCCAACAAATCCGGAAAATGATAAATGGAATTGGAACGCCATCACATTGCCTATGGATGTATATGCTTCTCAGATAACAGAGACATTCGGTGAAGACGCTAAACTCTGCAAACTTGAGGGAGTTAATCCAAAGAACAAGGATCAGATATTGTTCGCACCGGTCGATCTCAGCGATAATAGCAAACCAGCAATAGAGCGTGGTGGATGTTATCTTATTTGTGTGACAAAAGATCCTGAGTTTCCGGAAGGTAAGGAATACGAATTCCTTGTGAAAAAAGAAAACGACCCGAATCAAACTTCTCAGTATATGACCTTCCCATACGGAAACATCTACACCATCAATGGTGTGAGCTGTCCTGACGGTATGCTCACTCCGGCTGAAAATAAAAATACTGTAACTACAGAAGATAGAAAGTTGAGTTACACATACTTCTATCATCGTCCTGGAGAAAAGCAAGGTGATACACCTGTGCCCGCAGGTTCATACGTCATGTCGGGTGGCAAGATGTATCATCTGCCGCAAGCATGGGATGGTCTGCTCGGTACATGCTGGTACATAACCGATCTTACCACGAGCAGCAATTCTAAGGTGATGGCCATCGAAGGTGAAGGTGGAACAACCGACATCAACGGCATCGTGACAGAAGTGCCCGGCGACAAGGCAATGGAAGGTGTTTACAACATCAATGGTCAGAAGGTGGCTGACGGCACATCGCTCAAGAATCTGCCGAAGGGCATATACATCATGAACGGTAAGAAATACGTAATAAAATAAAAAGAAATTTCATCATGCGATAATTTTTGGCCGTGAGGTTAGAGTTATGCGGGGTTGTATCTGGAGTCAGATACAACCTTTTTTTGTTTTATGTCCGTGGCGCGCCGCTGTCCCGATGGCGTTGGGTCGCGACGTGCGTGGCAGTCGTTGATGAAGGTATGATTTACCGTAAAAATGGTAAAGGCAAATATTTCCGGAAGAAATGATTTTGTAGTATCTTTGCATCGTGAAGGTGCGGGATGTGCATGCAGCGCCCTGCACCGAGCTTGAAACAGAGAGTTGTTCAGAATAACGTAACAGTACATTATTATATAAATATGTTGATTGAAAATATAAAATCACCGGCAGACATCAAGAACCTGCCGGCAGAAAAACTGAGACTTCTTGCCGCCGAGATACGCGGAGGCATACTCAAACGTGACAGTATGATAGGCGGACACGTGGGTCCTAACCTCGGATTTGTTGAGGCTACGATTGCACTGCACTATGTATTCAATATGCCGGAAGACAAGATCGTGTTCGATGTGTCGCACCAGATATATCCGCACAAGATGCTTACGGGACGTGCTTACGGATTCATCGACAGCACGCGCATGGCCGAGGTGTCGGGCTACAGCAGTCCGGCCGAATCTCCGGAATACGACTGCTTCGAGATAGGTCATACATCTACGTCGGTTGCTCTGGCCACAGGTTTGCAGAAGGCACGCGACATTCTCGGAGGCAAGGAGAACGTGGTAGCTGTCATCGGTGACGGCTCGCTGAGCGGAGGCGAGGCTTTCGAAGGCCTTGACATGGCTGCCGAGCTGGGCACAAACATGATAATCGTGGTGAACGACAACGAGATGTCCATAGCCGAGAACCACGGCGGATTGTACCGCAACCTTAAACTGCTGCGCGAGACAAACGGCGAGGCTGAGCTGAACATATTCAAGGCGATGGGCTTCGAGTACAAGTATGTGGAGCAGGGCAACAACATCGAGACGCTCATCGAGGCTTTCAAGGCCGTTAAGGACACTCCGCATCCGACGGTGGTTCATATACACACGGAGAAGGGACACGGATGGGATCCGGCCGTGGAGAACAAGGAGCAGTGGCACTGGAACATGCCGTTCGACATAGAGACGGGCGTGCTGAAGCCGGTTGAGGCTAAGGAGAGCTCGGCACAGATTCTGGGCAACTGGCTCAGAGAGGAAATGAAGCGCGACGAGAAGCTGGTGTGCATATCGGCAGCTGTGCCGGCATCGCTGGGCTTCGGACCCGAACAGCGTCGCGAGGCGGGCGCACAGCATGTGGATGTGGGCATCGCCGAGGAAGAGGCAGTGGCAATGGCGTCGGGCATGGCGCGCCGCGGTGCGCATCCGGTGTTCAGCACTTACGCCACATTCCTGCAGCGTACTTACGACCAGATGGCGCAGGACCTCTGCGTGAACGGCAATCCTGCCGTGATAAACGTGGTGGGTGCGTCGGTCTTCGGAATGAATGATTTCACGCATATATGTTTCTTCGACATTCCGATGTTGAGCCATATTCCTAATCTTGTATATCTCGCTCCGGCATCGGTGGAGGAGATGATAGCCATGGAGAAGTGGGCAATAGAGCAGGACAAATATTCTGTCGCACTGCGTGTGCCGGAAGGAGAGGTGCATCACAGTGCCGAACCGTGCGACACCGACTATTCAGAGCTCAACCGCTACAAGGTGGTTCGTCGCGGCAAAGACGTGGCTCTGATAGGTCTGGGCAACTTCCTTGCCAAGGCAGAACGTGTGGCCGACGCGCTGAAGGAGTGCGGCATAGAGGCTACGGTGATAAATCCGCGCTACATCAGCGGCACTGACGATGAGCTGCTTGAGAGCCTGAAGGCAGACCATCAGCTGGTTGTGACGCTGGAGGATGGCTGTGTGGACGGTGGTTTCGGCGAGCGCATAAGCCGCTTCTACGGTCCTTCGGACATGAAGACAATGAACTTCGGCGTGAAGAAAGCGCTTTACGACCGCTACGATGTCCGGCAGTTGATGCGCGACAACAAGCTCACCGACGAGCAGATTGTCGAGGAGATACGCGGCATCATGAACAAGTAAAACTGTGCTGAAGGCGGCCTGTCATGGCACAGGTCGCTGCATAATACGAAACAACCCCGGCGTCAGCGCGAAGCGACGTCGGGGTTGTTATGTATAGGTGGGCATGTATTCGTGATAAGTGTTCAGACGGAGAACATGATGATGATCTGTGCTATTATCACCCGGACGAACATTCCGAGCGGATAAACCGACGTGTAGCTCACGGCGGCGGTGTCGCCTTTGAGCGTGTCGTTGGCGTAGCTCAGCGCCATGGGGTTGGCCATCGAGCCGCAGAGAATGCCGCAGATGGTGCCGAAGTCGAACTTGCGTGTGTGCAGGGCAAGCAGACCCACGATGATGAGAGGCACGACAGTGATGATGAATCCTGTGGCAACCCACATCAGACCTTCGGGGCGTACCACAGTGCTGAAGAAGTCGCTGCCCGCCTCCAGACCGAGACACGCCAGATAGAGTGACAGTCCGAGCTTGCGGAGCATGAGCGATGCGGAGCGCGTGGTGTAGCTGATGAAGTGGGCGCGCGGGCCGAGTGCTCCCACGAGTATTCCCATTATGATGCCTCCGCCGGCGATGCCGAGGTGCACGGGTGCGCTCATTCCAGGCAGATGGATAGGAATCATGCCTATGGCAAGGCCAAGTATCATGCCGAGGAATATGGCTCCGAGGTTCGGCTCGTTGAGCACCTGGACGGCGTTGCCGAGGAACTGTTCGGCATGTTCTATGTCGCTCGGTGCGCCGACAACGGTCAGATGGTCGCCGTATTGCAGTCGCAGGTCGTCGCTTGCAAGCAGCTTGATGTCGCCGCGCATTATTCGGCTGACGTTAACTCCGTAGGCTGTGCGCATGTGCAGGGCACCGAGTGTCTTGCCGTTGAGGCTGGTGCGTGTGAGCAGTATGACGCGACTCTCCACGTTGCTGTCTATCGCGTTCCAGTCGATGCGGTCCTTGTCGCGGTTCCAGTCTTTCTCCACCTTCTTTCCGAACAGGATGTCCATGGCTTCCGATTCGTCTATATTGGTCACCACGAGCACGCTGTCGTTCAGCTGCATCTTTGTCTCGGCCAGCGGCACTATCACCTTTCCGTCGCGCCAGATGCGCGAGATGATGAAATGGCGGTGGGTCATCTGCGATATTTCGGAGATGGTTTTGTTGTTTAGTGCCGGGTTCACAACGATGTATTGCGCTATGTATGTGTTGTCTTCAGTGTTATTGTTGCGCGGCTCGAGGTCGGAAGGCTTTACGAAGAAACGGCGTATGAATATCATTGCCAGAATCACTCCGACAACTCCGAGCGGATAGGTCACGGCGCATCCCAGTGCCGCTCCGCTGCTTGGCAGACCTGCGCTGTTGAGTGCCTGCTGTGCCGCGGCAAGGGCAGGAGTATTAGTTGTCGCGCCGCAGAGTATTCCGGTCATGTTCGGCATGCTGATGCCGGTCAGCGGACACAGAAGTATTGCCAGTATGGTGCCGACGATAATCACGGCGAGTCCCCACATGTTGAGTGCCACGCCTTCGTTGCGCATCATTCCCACAAAGCTCGGTCCGACGTGCAGACCGAGGGTATATACGAAGAGCAGCAGTCCGAATGTCTCGGCGAATCCCACCATGTGTAGGTCTGCTTTGAATCCTAATTGTCCGGCGATGATGCCTACGAAGAATACGAATGCAATTCCGAGCGAGATACCGCGTATGTGAAGTTTGCCAAGAGCAAGTCCCGCTGCGGTTATCATCGACAGCACAATGATGGTCTGTGCGGCCGTGTTTGTGCCGAGAAGTGCGTTTATCCAGTCCATTATGTATTGTTGTTATTTCACTTATGAAGATATTGCAGATAGTCGGAAAGGAGTTTATCCTAAGTCACCCGAGTGCCGCTATATCTTATGCAAAGATAGTTCAACTTGCAGACACTGCAAAGAAAACTTTCCGAATTGTTTACACAACCCTGTCGTATGCGTTGCTATTCATCGTCTAAGGGCGTGTTTTTGAGCGCTCGCGGCTCAATTATTGACATTCTGTCAGGTTCATCGAGCACAGTCAATCACTATCTTTCCTTTGTCCTGACAGATGCGGATGGTGCGGTTCCCGTTCTCGTTCACTTCCTTGAAACAGCCCTTCGAGCAGCCTACGGAGTAGGAATAGCCGCGGAATACGGCTTCGACAGACTTGTCGCCGATTGTTGTGAAGGGCAGCGGAGCATCGGGAGCGGAGTGCAGTTGCAGTGCCCAAGCGTCGTCGTTGCCGGCGTCGGGCGAGCTAACTTCTATTCGGTCGTCGCGCAGGACGATGCCGAATGTGTGGCCGTATTGGTCGGTGCCGCTCACTTCGAGCACACTTTTGCCGTGCTCTTTCACCGTAGGATTATCGAGACGGAGCTCCTCCGTGCTTCCGTCATCATTCACTTTCACAATCATAAGTCCCGCGCGGTCGTCGCCCTTGCTCCACATGAAGCCGTCGATTACGGGCAGCGTGTAGAACAGAAACTGGTTGCCCGTGCCCGGTTTGTCGAGATATTCCGACTTGAAGCGCTCGTCAAACAAGTGTATGTCGCGGAATCTGAACCGTCCCTTCTCCCATAACAGGTTGGCGCGATAGTTGCGGCTGTCGTACCAGACGGTCTTGTTGCCTTCTCCGCGCACGTCGCTCACCGTGGTGACAGCCGTGGCGGGAGTGAGCTTGAAGTTCTTTCTGAACCATCGTCCCGACTCGCCGAGCGTCTCCACACGCAGTCGTCCGGCACGTCGGAGCGAGTCGATGAGCGGCATCTGCATCTCGAGTCCCTTGCGCATATTGTCCCAAGTGAACGAGTTTTCCTGTCCTGCCTGTGCATATCCGAAGGCGAGACACGGGCCGTCGGTGAGCGCACTGAAGAAATAATCCACCCATTTGCGGTTCATTCCAGCGTGCGGATAGACCGGCTCGAGCGATATTACGCCCTGCCGTTCGTTGCCAAGTCCGTCGTCATACTGATATATCGGGTCGCTGCCCAACATTCTGAAGATGGGCACCGGTATCTGTCCTTCGGCCGTCTGGGCAGGCATGTATGCGTTGAGTCGGCTGGGATAGTAGGCCTGATTCCAGTATCCTCCCCACAGAGTGTAGCCGTCTGTGCCTATCTGGTCCTTGCAGTTGCACGACGCTTCTATGCCATACTTGTCGTGCATATATGCCAGTGTGTGAGCGTCGATGAACCACGAGCCCACCGATTTGGGGTAAGATCCGAATATCTCCTTGAACTTCTGCATATAGACATCCACCAGACGCTCGCGCTCTTCCTTGGTGTAGCCGGTGCTGAAAGCTATGTTTGCATGCGACACCCACGAGTATTCGCCGCGCCATTTCAGTCCCGCCGCCTCAATCTGCGGTTGAGTCAGCTCCCACCATGCGCCTATCTCCGAACCTTCTTTCAGCTTTGTCTTCAGCAGGTTCTGGTACAGCGGATTTATGAGCGCGTCGTATTCGAGCAGGAATGTTGCCGGAAGATTGTAACGGTTTACCAGCTCCACCTGCCGGCAAACCGTCTCGTAGAGCTTACGGTCGGCGTCTTCCACGCGGTAGTCGGTCTGACGTATGAAGTTGATTATGTTTATTATTCTCGGCTGTTTGTCGGCCGGTGTCTTGCCTTTGCCGCGTGCATGTGCCGTGCCTGCCACGATGGCAAGCATCAGCATGAGCAATATGGTTCTTGTCTTTGTCATGAATGATGAGATTGTTTCGGACACCTTATGATATTATGGGCAGTGAATAATTGTCTTGTAGGTTGTTGACGGTTGTGCGGTATGTATGATGTTGTTTACAGATAGGTCATGAGTATGTGCCACACGGCGAATATATGGCACACCGAACCGAGCAGCACGAAGAAGTGGAACACCGTGTGCATGAACCTGCGTTTGTTCAGACTGTAGAACACGGCACCGGTGATGTAGCTCACGCCTTCGGCTATGAGCCACGCCATAGACACGTCGCTCACGCTGTCGATAAGCGGTTTGAACGCTACGAGCACGCTCAGACCCATTGCCACGAAGCATATTGTCTCCACGTGGCTGTGGTCTTTCAGCCGCAGGAAACTCATGATTGTGCCGGCTATGGCAGCCGTCCAGATGAACACGAACAGTGCCCATCCCCATGCACCACACTCACGCAGGGCTATCAGAGTGATGGGCGAGTAGGAGCCGGCGATGTGCCAGTAGATCGCGGCGTGGTCCCAGCGGCGCAGCCGTTCCTTCCATTTCGACCATGCACTGAGCGAATGATAGACGGTGGAGGCAACATAGGAGCAGAGCATACCGAACAGATAGAGAATGATGCCGGTGGTTGCCCAGATGTTGCCGGTGTGCAGACACCAGGCTATGAACACCGCTCCTGCCACCACGCCCAGGATGATTCCTGCCGCGTGCGACCACGAGTTCCACACTTCTTCCTTATGATTGAAGAATATTTTCATTTGCTTTGGTCTTGCCGGTTTGTCCGTTTGATATTCTCTCTTGTATGTCCTGCATCTTCCATCTGCGCTTCAGCGAGTAGGTTTTCCCCTCTCGTTCGATAATGCTGAACAGCGCGAAAGCCTTCTCCAGAAGGAAGTCACGCTCAGGATTCGACACAGTGTCGGCCTCGGCATAGAACAGTTCGGCAAGCATCTCCATGCGCGGCAGACGCTGTTCCTCGTCCATTCCTGCCAGTGCGAGCAGCACTTCGTCGGTTGTCGCGTTGTGGTAGAGCGCGTAAGGACCTACATATTGTTCGTAGAGTTGTTTTATCTCCTCGCGCCGGTCGGCCACTTCCTTTTTCTCGAGCATGCGTTCGAGAGCTGCCATGAACTCGCGTATGAGTCGCAGTATATAGTCACGTTGAAGCATAATGTTCTGTCTGTTTTATTATAATTCGGGTGTTTGAGTGTTTGTTTCCGTGGCGTCGCCTATGGTGGCCTCGCCGCTTCCGCTGTCGTCCGTTGAGGCTGTCGTGTCGCCGTATGGGCGGTTAGCCTTCATTATGTGTTCGTATAGTTTCTTGTAGAAAGGATGTCTTGTCAGCGTGGCAGTGTCGCCCAGGATGATGAGTTTCATCCTTGCGCGGGTTATTGCCACGTTCATCCGTCGCAGGTCGCGCAGGAATCCTATCTGGCCCTTGTCGTTGGCACGCACCAGCGAGATTACTATCACGTCGCGTTCCTGTCCCTGGAATCCGTCAACGGTGTTTACGGAGATGAGGTGACGGTAGGGTTTGAAGAACTCGTTTTTCTTTATCAGCCGCCGCAGATATTGCACCTGTGCACGGTAGGGCGATATTACGCCTACGTCGATGCTCTCGTCGAGCAACCGCTGTTTGCCTATCTTGCTGAAGTAGGATATGAGAGTGGCGACGGTGAGCTCGGCTTCCTGTCGGTTGATGCGGCCGAAGTTCTCGCCCACAAACTCCTCCTTGCCTTCGAGTTCGGACGTGTCTATCCACGTCATTGGGCAGTCGAGGTCGAGTATTCCGCGGTATTTTATCTGTGGCGCGGTGGTTATCTGTCCGTGGTAGAACCACTCGTTGGGGAAACGCATTATCTCCTCGTTCATGCGATACTGCACCGTGAGCAGCGTCACCACCTCAGGTTTGCGCTCCACGATGCGCTCCATGAGCGTGGTACCCAGTCCGGCTTTCAGTGCCGCCATGCTCTTTATGGTAGGCGGAAGCTGGCAGTGGTCGCCTGCAAACACCACACGTGTGGCGCGCCTTATGGCTATCCAGCACGCAGCCTCGAGTGCCTGTGCCGCCTCGTCTATGAAGAGAGTGCCGAACTTCATGCCTTCAAGCAGACGGTTTGCCGAGCCCGTCAGGGTCGATGCTATGACGCGCGCATCGCTGAACAGGTCGTTGTTTATGCGCAGTTCCAGCTCCACGGCACGGCTGCGCAGCCTCTCCAGCTTCTGGTGGAAGTCGTCGCCGCGTCGGCGTTGCTTGCGCAGCTGGCGTATGGCCTTGCGTATGCTCCACAGCTGCGGATAGTCGGGATGAGCCTCGAAGCGCCGTTCGTAGGTGAATGAGAGCATCTTGTCGTTCACGCGTGTCGGGTTGCCTATGCGCAGCACGTTCAGTCCGCGATCTACAAGCTTCTCCGAAATCCAGTCCACCGCCATGTTGCTCTGTGCGCATACCAGCACCTGATTCTCGCGCCGCAGCGTCTCATAGATTCCCTCGACGAGCGTTGTTGTCTTGCCGGTGCCCGGAGGTCCGTGCACCACCATCACGTCCTTAGCCACCATCATCTCGTTTACGGCGTGCTCCTGCGACGGGTTCAGCCACGGGAAGCGCGTCGGACCGAACGTGAATCGTCCCGCCTTCATGCCCGAGTAGAACAGGTCGCGCAGATATGCCAGGCGTCCAGAGCGGGCATTGATTACGCGGTCGAGCGCCTCGAACATGAGTCTGTACGACGTCTCGTCGAACGAAAGCTGTATGCCTATGGGCGTCTCGCTGCGCTGCAGTTCGAGTATCCGGCTGCTCTCCGGCATCACCACGACCATCCTGTCGGCCTCGGCGAAGCTCACCGTGGCAGTGAACGGGAAATAGCGTATGTGCTTCTCGTCGCCTTTGGCGTGCTCGTTTATTGTGAAGAAGCACACCGGCCGGCCATACTCGAAGTTGTGTTCTATGTCGCTCTCGTCCTGTCTTATTATCTCGAGCACCTCCTGGTTGAGCGAGTTATAGTATGTGCGTCCCGTCTTTACGGGATACCACGCGTCGCCGCGCTTCACCTTCCGCTTTATGCCGAAGGCTTCGGTCTGCTTGCGGAAGTTCTCCTTCTCGCAGGCATATTCCATCTGCAGCAGCATGCGTTGGCGTGTGAGTGCCAGTATGGGTGATGAGTTGTCCATGCTTACTTGTTGTTGCGTTCTTCCGACTGACGTTTGGAGAACACGCAGCCGCAATAGTTCTGACGATAGAGTCCGTATTCGCGCGACAGCTCTATGGAGCGCAGATATCCGCCACGCTTCTTGAAGTCGGACGGCAGAAACTTCACTCCGGTCTGAGCGGCTATCTCTTCGCCTATCTCGTTTATCTTGTCCGCACGCTTCAGCGGGCTTATTGTGAGCGTCGTGGTGAAATAGTCGAGTCCGAGCTCGGCAGCCATCTTCGCCGCGCGTTCGAGCCGCATGCGGTAGCACACCATACATCTTGCTCCGCCCTCCGGCTCGTTCTCCAGTCCGCGCACGGCGTTGTAGAACGTCTGCGGGTCGTACTCGCCGGCCACGAAGCTCACGGGGTTCACGGTCTTCAGTTCGCTGATGAACCTCTGTTGCTCCTCTATGCGGTGGTCATACTCCGATTCGGGCGATATATTCGGGTTGTAATAGAGCACCGTGATGCGGAAATACTGCGACAGATACTCTATGGTATAGCTGCTGCACGGCGCGCAACAACTGTGCAGGAGCAGCGTAGGCGTTTCCCCGGCTGCCGTGTGGCGCTTTATTATCTCGTCAAGTCTGAGCTGATAGTTTATCTTGTTCATAATTATAAGAGGTGTCTTAACGACATTGCAAACTTACGGATTTTATTCTAAATAAATGATGATGTATTCTGTTTCACCGTTATGCTATGAAAGAAAAATTTTCTTATTTAACATTGTTTAACGTTTTATTGACGTCTCGTTTATAGATATTAACTATCAATTTGTGATTGTTTTAAAATCTATGGAGATTGAATTTTTGAGAATATAAAAACCTTTCATGAGATGAATTAACATAAAGCTCTAACGCAGCCTAAGGAGAATAAGAGAGGTTGGAACGTAAACAGTTGGGAATGAGCAGATTTGCACA